>Ga0209295_1000038_pt1 | contig 263674 bp, 211 predicted proteins | sample Porto_5metaG_FD_187428 | JGI IMG/M metagenome (GOLD analysis project Ga0209295, IMG submission 187428) | Marine algal microbial communities from Porto, Portugal - Porto_5 metaG (SPAdes) (version 2) | ecosystem: Host-associated > Algae > Red algae > Unclassified | place: Portugal: Porto...
AATCATCACCAAGATTAGAAACACCTTGTAATGCTTTTTTTAAATCTACCAATTGTTCGCGGAGTTCCTGGTAGTGTTTTGCCCTTGCATCCATGGCACTTGTTAGTGCTTTTGCATCAAGTATCTTACCCAGAAGAATTCACTCCCTCCATTATTGATCATAAAGTCTATTTTACCTTTCTCAGTGAATTGGAAAAATAGGCTTTAAGTTACAAAAATAATTTCCAAATATTTTAATAGAGACGAAGGCAAGTGACAATTGAAATGATTTCCCTAATCATCACAAAAAAAAGTCAGCCTTCTTTTCAGAAGACCGACTACTTTGTGTTTAGAAAAAGCGTTTGAGGCTTTTCTTGAGTGGAGGGATATCCAGCTCACCTTTTTCAAAGAATTTTTTCAATAAATATTTACTGAAGCCTGCTGCTTGGGTGTAAGTGATTTTCCCAGGTAACGGAGGTTCATTGTCTACAGCGACATCAATAATGACTGGTTTATCGGATTGAAGGGCTGTATCAAAGGCTGGAGCTAATTCTTCATGTGATGACACGGAGATTCCTTTTCCACCACATGCTTCTGCAAACTTAGCAAAATCAATATCCTCCAGCTCTATACCATAATTCATGTTTCCTTTTACCTGTTGTTCATATTCAATCATCCCTAAATTGTTGTTGTTTAAGATTACGACAACGATCGGCAGCTTATATTTTACAGCTGTCACAAAGTCTTGCATGACCATTGTGAAGCCTCCATCACCACAGACGGCAATGGCTTGTCGGTTCGGTTCATTCAATTTAGCTGAAATCGCACCAGGTAAACCGCAGCCCATTGTGGCAAGCCAGCTGGAGATAATGAAATCCTGCTGTTTCATTTCAAAATGACGTGCCATCCATACCGTGACATTACCAACATCAACTGAAAGAATCGCGTCGTCCTCGACTGCTTCTTCTAGTCTAGCAATGACTTGCTGTGGTTTAATCGGTGAAGTAGCAACAGATTTTTCTTTATCCATTTCTTCTCGCCACTTCATCATATGCTCTGTACAAGCTTCAAGAAAGCCACGCTGCTCTTTATATTCAATATACGAAGTCAGTTCATGCAAACCACTCTTGCTGTCGCTCACAATTCCCACATCTACCGGATACCTTTTACCGATTTGATCTGGTTTAATATCTAGTTGAATGGCTGGCGTGTCCTCTGGTAAGTAGTCTCTATATGGAAAGGAGGTGCCAAGCATAATTAAGAGATCACATTCTTCCATCGCTTCATATGCCGGCTTCGTTCCAATTTGACCTAGATTACCTAGAAAATATGGGTGCCTGTCTGGCACAACCCCTTTTGCGGGGAGCGTGATGACGATAGGAGCAGCTGCCTTTTCTGCAAATGAAAGAAGCTCTTCTTTTGCATGTCTTAATCCTTTACCTGCTAAGATGACTGGCTTCTTCGCATTGTTAATCAGCTGAGCTGCCTTTAGCAATTGATCTTTCTTTGGCCGTACTTCTCCCTCAACATAAAGAGGAGATGTATAGACGGGTTTACGCTTTATTTTTTGAGAAAACAAGTCATCCGATACGGTGAGAACTGCCACACCTTTATGGGTATAAGCTGCTTTGATGGCTTGATTCAATAAGTCAGGCAGCGCCTCTGCTGTCTGTACCTGCTGATTAAAGACAGCGACATCGTCAAACATTCGCTCCAATTTGATTTCTTGGAATGCGTCTCTGCCTACTTCGGCCGAAGCAACCTGCCCTGCAATTGCTAGAACTGGTGCACCATCTGCTTTTGCATCATACAGTCCATTTAATAAGTGGACAGCACCCGGCCCAGCAATTGATAAGCAGACACCAAGTTTACCTGTCAGTTTGGCATCAGCCGCCGCTGATAGTGCTGCCACTTCTTCATGTCTCGTTTGGATAAATTTTATTTGGCTTGATTCATGCCTAAGTTCTTCAATCAATTCGTTTATACTATCGCCGGGCATTCCATAAATATGTTTCACGCCCCACTCTTCCAGTAGCGCTGTTACTTCTTTTCCTGCGGTTCTTTGCGGCATGTGAGAAAACTCCTTTTTTCTTACTCCATACCACCGCATCCTTTTGATCAAACGTTTCAACTTGCTTCTGCTACTTTTTAAAATGATAGGGCAGGGTTGCCACCACAATATCCCGCTTCCATAATAGGCGGAATCTTAATAAAAAGGCAGATTGATTGTGCAAAATGGTGTGCCATCTTTTTTTCGGGATAAATTGAGGCACAAGCACCATCACTTTATATTGATGCGCATTTGCTTTTGCTTCAACGGTTTCAAGAAATTTATCAAGCGGGTGTATGAGGCTTCGATAGGACGAATGAAGCATCACAAGTCGTACACCGCTATTGAGTTTTTCCCAATCTTCTTCAATTTTCTTATCCTTTTCTTTATCAAAGGATACATGAACCGCTATGACTTGATCTGACAAAGACTTTGCATATTGAACAGATTGTTCGACAACACGTGTGACTCCTGCTATCGGTACGATGACCACATTTCCTTTAATCTCAACAGGCTCTGTTTCATTCAATAAACGCAGTTGTTCTCCAACAGACAAATAATGCTTTTTAATGGAATGAAAGATAAATAAAACAATAGGCAGGAAAACAAATATTGGCCATACGAGATGGAACTTGGTCAAAATGAGAATCATAAAAACTGTAAAAGAAATCAGTGCTCCGACGATATTGATTGGCATTTTCGTTTTCCAGCCCTGCGGTTTTTCACGAATCCACTTCACACACATGCCGGTCTGCGACAGGGTAAATGGAATGAACACACCGACAGCATATAGCGGGATGAGGTGTTCTGTCTTCCCATCAAACAACCAGATGAGCAGCATAGAAGCTACGCCTAAAAAGATAATGCCATTAGAGTAACCAAGCCTGTCTCCTCTTACCGTAAACATACGCGGCATATATTTATCCTTTGCTAAATTGACAGCCAATAACGGAAAGGCTGAAAAGCCGGTATTTGCCGCTAATATTAGGATTAGCGCTGTGACTGCCTGAATCACGTAATAGAAAAACGTACGTCCAAAAGTGTCTGATGCAATTTGTGATACAACCGTTTCTTCTGGCTTTGGCGAGATGCCGAAACCAAATGCAAGCAATGTGACTCCCACAAATAAAACAGCTAGCAATCCACCCATCATCAACAATGTTCTCGCTGCGTTTTGTGCAGCTGGTTTTTTAAAGGATGGAATCGTATTTGAAATGGCTTCTACTCCAGTCAGAGCAGAACAGCCAGATGAAAAAGCTTTTAATAACAAAAATAATGTAATGCCTTGTACGTGTGTGCCTACCGCTGTATGTTCAGGTGCTGGCGGTACGCCGCCTGTTAATAATTTGAAACCGCCTACTCCAATTAATATCAGGAGTGAAAATACAAACAAGTATACAGGATAAGCCAGAATAGATGCCGATTCTGTTAATCCACGGAGGTTGAGCACCATAATCACGATGACCAATGCAATTGAGATCAAGACATGATATGGATATAGTGTTGGAAAAGCCGATGTGACGGCATCGGTCCCCGCTGAAATGCTCACTGCTACAGTCAAAATATAGTCTACAAGCAATGATCCGCCAGCGATCAATCCCGGTTTTTCACCTAGGTTTCTGCTAGAGACGACATATGCCCCGCCGCCTTCTGGATAAGCATAAATGATCTGGCGGTAAGACAGAATTAACGCCATTAAAAGAATTAATACACAACCTGCAATCGGGAGTGAGTACCAAAATGCTGCTGCACTAACGACAGAAAGAACAATTAAGATTTGTTCTGTACCATATGCAACTGATGACAATGCGTCTGATGACAATAATGCCAACGCTTTGATTTTTGATAGTTTTTGTTCTCCTGCTGCCTGTGATTTTAATGGTTTACCAATTAAAATACGCTTCATCAAACTGTACATGTGATGCCCGCTCCTTTAGTGTCAAACGATTTAAGTTGCAAAAGATGGATCGCCAAAAAGACACAGAGGCAATAGAATGCCCCTGTGCCTATTGTTTAGATCACAGGTTGGTCTTTGCTCTCTTTAACGCTTACGAGGTTAGCTGACGGATTCGGGCGCATGAGACTTTGCCCTACCTTAAAAGGATTCACCCCACATGGTGTTTTATACCACCAAAATTGGTTCCCCCGCTCATCGAAATGATTCAGCGATTGGTCTTTTATAAAAGAGATCATACTCCCGTTTGACACCAAAGTAAAGAGATTTTTTCGAGGTCTTTTGACCGTTTATTAATCAGTCTTTTTGCGGTTTTTTCGTACGAAATAAACAATCATCACAACGACAAAAATGATCAGTACAGCGATACAAGCAAAGTAAATCCAAGAATCACCGCCGCCTTGCTTTTCACCTTTTTTAAGATCATTTTTTGCATTGCTGACTGTTTGGTGATTAGAGAACATATCTTTGTTTTTACTTTCTATTACAACTGTTGCGGTCTCCGTATTTGTTTGAAGGAAACGTATCACTTCATTTGATATATCAGCGTCAGCTGCCGTCATTCCTGAAAAAACGGTCATGGTTTGGTCTTTATTCCATACAGATGGCTGCGTCCATACAATACGAGCTGTTGTCTCGTTGATCATGCCAAATGAGGATACATCATATTGACCCTTTTTCGCCGGAACGATGAGATCGTCTGCTTTTTCTTTTAAAAGAGAGAATGTCTGGATACCCCCGATGAAAATGAGAGAGTTCTTTTTCAATTGTTCATCTGTCACATTCGATGCTTTGACCAAATGATAGTGAGCAGCTTCCGGTTGACTAAATGATTCGGTCAGCATAGCCATTTGATTGATTGAGGCTTGATTGATTTGATCTGGCATAATGATCAATGTGTTTCCTTGCTCCGTTTCTGAAGTGTAAGGAAGCGGCCATGCGGCTAAGTCCGGTGTATCACTAGTTGTTCCTTCTGGTATTTGAAGAGAGCTGTTCTTATCAATGTAAATCCAGCCTTCTTCATCTGTATGTCTACAAGATTCCATGTTTTTAAAACCTGTTGTGACAAACTGTAAGTCCACATATTCGTTCTTTTGAAGCACTTGTGAATCTACTGGAATCGACACATGGTAGAACCCATTCTCATCTTTGTTTCCTAGTTTTGTTAACGGTACGTCGTGCGGTTCGTTATTGACCATCACTGTTAGACGCTCTGCTTTGTTCGCTGGATCTGATTTTTTAAATGATAGATTTAGTTTTGCACCTGATTTTTGTTGAGCCATTAATGCTTTCGGATAATAGTAATGATCAGATGCTGTCTTTTTGGTTCCAACTTTGACATCATCTGCGCCAAAATCTATTAAACGAATATGATGAGATGGCTTAGAAGCACTAGCTGTCACCTTTTGCAGCAGCAAGTCGGTTCCAGTGAGCTGACCTGTCAGTTCTGGCTGAGTCAAGACATTGATTTTTTCAGCAATTGTCTTTGGCTGCTTCGCAGTGACAAATAAAATGGGCTGTTCTTTTTTCTTTGCTGTCAAGGTTCTCACCGCTAACGTAAGTTGATCGCCTTCTGTTTTAATTCCAGCCGCTTGCTCGAGCGATTTCATTCGTCCATTCCAGCTTCCTTTTGCTCCAACAGCAATAGTTGGGTGCGCAATTTGCTCGATGTCCTTTTCTTGAACGAGTTTGAGATCTGCTAGGCGGTCTTTGTTTTTCAACGTACGATATACTTTCATAGCCGCTTCTAATTCAGCCGCTTCTGGTCTATTTGGAATCACAATATCTGTTTGTTCTTTCTGATCACCTGATGGAATAAATGGTAAAGGGAAACTGTCTAATGTCACGTCTTTCGTTTGAACTCCTTTGAACGTCAGCTCACTTTCAGGATATACTTTCAGCCAATTGGCAGGCGTCTCTTGGTTGATACACACACCTTCTTTTAACACACCATAAAATGCGAGCTGAATTTGATGAGATCCTTTTTTCAATTGCGCTTTGTTCAATTTGATTTGAATCGATTTTTTTGAGTTTTTTCCTGATACAGGGATCGTCTTTTCAATCTCTCCATCGATCATCACTGTGAAAGACGATGGCGATATTAGTAATGGTGAAGCCTCTATATTTAATGTAAGAGTGCTAGACTCTACTTTTTCTTTCTCCATTTGATAGGAAAGGTCAATGCGGTCTTCTTGACCATACAAGGTCACCACATCTTCTGATAAATGCTGCGTTTCTGTTTGATTTCCTTTTGATGAGTGAACCCAATCGTCTTTCACTTGTACTCGATTGGATTGCGCCATTGCTTGACTTGCCATGAAAAAAGGCTGAATGGCAAGGGATAGCGCTAATATTAAAAACATCCATTTGACCGATTTCAATTTGTCACCCGCTTTTCTTTTGTTGTTGATCGTAACGCTCTGTTTTGTACCATTTCACTTCTTGTTTCAATAATCGGCTCTTCACCTCTACACATAAGGAGTACACGACAAGCGCAATCCATACTTGAGAATAGGTGAAGTACATGAGAACCACAATGAGAATATTTTGTTTGGTGAGCTCTGTTTTCTCAATACTTAATGTAATCATCACTTCTGTTAGAAAGAGGAAGAAGGCTAATCCCCACAGGATCAGTGCGACAGCCCCTACAGATAAGTGAAGGTCAACAAATAGGTTTACAATAAAGATGCCATTTGAGAGCAGAACACCGAAGAAGAATAAGAAATACGTAAAGAAGAAATAAAACAAATCGAAAATCATTCGTTTTCGTTTCAGCTTCATAAACTGCCTTAAAAATTTAAGGACAACATATTGATTTCCTCTAGCCCAGCGCGTTCTTTGCCGCCACCAGACCTTCCATGTCTCAGGCTCTTGTTCCCATGTGATTGCAGCTGGGAAAAATCGAATCACATATCCTAGGTTATACACACGGATCGTTAATTCGGTGTCCTCAGCCAAAGCTTGGGCATCCCAGCCGCCGAGCTCTTCTAAAATGTGCCGGCGGATGGCGAAGTTGGTACCTGGTATTGTCGCAATACCAAACCATTTCCATCTCCCGCCCTGCGCCATCCATTGGAAACAGATGGTCTCAATATTAATAAATTTGGTCAGCAAATTTTTGGCTGCATTGATCACCCTGAATTTCCCGACAACAGCGCCTGCTTTTGGGTCATTTAATAACCCAAGAACCAAATAATAGACAGCCTTTGGTTCAGGCATGTTATCTGCATCGTATACGCAAATCACTTCTCCTGTTGAAGCCTTCAAACCTTCATTCAGTGCAGTGGATTTTCCCTTCCCTGCAAATGGCGGCTTCGTTTCAATCATATGGACATGATCATATTGCTCACTGAATGATTGCACAATCTCTCCTGTGCGATCAGAGGAATTGTCATTAATCACAATGATTTCAAGGAGGTGTTTAGGATATGATAGCTGAACCATCGCTTTTAACGTCTGTCGAATGACGACCTCTTCATTATGAGCAGGAATCAGAATACTGACGGTCGGCAGCTCTTTCCCTTGTTTTGTCCATTTAGGCAGCACTTTTTCATAGGTGAGGTAATGCTGAAAGCCGCCCTGCATGAGAAACATGTGGTATAGAAGCATGATCCAAATGAGCATTAATGAAAGATAAAATAAGACATCAGCCACCTAATTTTCTCTCCTTAAAAATTCGTTTTTTCATTGTCAGCCTTAAATACAATGTGTATAAAGCAAATGCAGCAATAAACAGCATGACCACGACCGTGAGAATTCTCAGCATATTTTCCATGCCACTTCGTTTGACTGTTTTTGTTTCGGCGATGTTGGATTCCTCTACTTGAATATGTCCATTCCCAGATGTTTGGATTTTTACATGTGCAGTTTGGACCGTCTGTTTTGTTTTCTTTACATCCAGCCATTCGCTAGAAGGGATTGCCTCCATCTGTGTGATTAACTCCTGTAACCCTGCAATCCCTAACTCCACGTCATAGGACAGCCCAATTGCGGCTGATTGCAAATGCTGCACGGATTGAATCGTCTGTTCAGTTAAAACATTTGAACCTTCTTTGTCAGACACTTGCTCAACTTGCTGCTGAGGATATAAGGTCATGCCGTGTAACATGGCAGGAGACGTCACGAGCGGCGATGCACCGGCTGTTTTCCAAGTGCCGTCTGATAACTGCACCTGTCCAAATAGGCTGGATACATGCTTTGAAATTACTTCATAACCTTTTTGTGATATCGCATCATGCGGCACCTCGAACGCAAGAGGATATAAGCCTTGCCTAGCAAGAAGCTCAATGCCCTTTGTCAGTTTTTCTTCTGTATAGGCGACTTCTTGCTGCTGATACGATTTGGTATACGTATGAAAGTCTTTTTCATTTGGGAATTGGCTTTTACTTTGTTTCTTCTCTGCATTTTTTGGATCATTTGTCGTGATGGGCTGATCATATTTTGCATCCCAGAACTCAAATCCCTGACCAGATTCCGCCGTTCGATACGTACGGTTAAAGCCATGAAGAATGATACTCGCTCCATTGCCTTGCAATTGTTTTAACACACTCACAAGTTTCGGGCGGTCACTCAGTGTGACTTCATCACCTGTTGCTCGATCTATCCAAACAGGGGTCACTGCAATTTGATAAGGAATATGCTGTGCAGATATGTATTGTCCAAGTTCTAGCAGCTTCTTCTCGTCACTTGCTGGACTTATGTTCCCGAGCATTACGTATTTTGTCTTCATTTGCACAGAAGATGGCATGTATTTTTCTAGCACTTCTGCAAGAAGCTTGTTGTGCTGCACGACATCTAAGATACCGATATATGCCGCACCTTCTTTTGTTTGAGTCACAAATGGCAGATCAGATTGACGTTTCTTCACTAGAAATTCATTTTCCAAGTCTGCCCCTCGAACCGTTAACACATTGATCCTTCTCTCTAGCTGACGGTATGTCTGATCATGTGTATGTTTCAATTGACTGATATGATCTTGTTTGTGAAAAGTAAGCTTGGAGAATGGGCGAAGCTGTTCCGCATTGTATCCAATGGCGATGAATTGCTGTGATTCGTTCATCGCGCGAATGGTATTCTTTGACACAATTCTCTTTATTTCTCCAAGATAAATGACTTGCTGAAATTCATTGATCCTCTTTTCAGCCAAATGTTCATCAGATACAATCGTCGTATGTTTTGAAAAATGACCGGCGAGTAGGTCCAGCATATGAACGGCTGGAGTCACTTCCCCAGATGGTGTGGAATAAACGATCAGTGTATTCGGCTGCGTGACAAGCGCCTCGGCTGAAGCAATGTGTTTAAACGAAAGAATCGAAAAAAGCGTGATCATCAAACAACATTTCATCAAAGAATTAAAGTTCATTCATCATCATCTCTTTTTCTAGTTCTTCTAAAAACTGCTCTGGCGTACGATAATCCGAGCTGCTTGTTAAATGACAGACATGAAATGTCAAGGTCACTTCACGACCGTTTAATAGGACATGCGTTTGCAGTTTATCCTTTAGCTTATCAAGGACAACTGACACATTTTCTTCTGGTGTATGGGTTAGCAGCAAGCCCATTCGTTCTTCAGATAACCGAAATTTCTTATCGGTTTCTCTTATGCTTTCGCGTATCTTGAGACTTAATTGCTGAAATAGGTGCTGCATTTCTTTTTCTCCATATAACGATTTGAATTCCGCTGCGTAATTCATATGAAGAAGGATAAAGACAAATGGCTGTTTGTACCGTTCTGCCCGTTTCATTTCCTCGGACAATTCGAGCTTCATCCGCTCAGCATTGTCAAATCCTGTTGTCGAGTCAATCGCCACAAATTGTTTGATGGCCTGCTTTTGTTGTTCAATGGTGTGACGCAGCGTATTGATCCGTTCATGCAAGCTTCCCGCTGAAATAGCGAAAAAAAGAAGTGCTACGCCCCAAATTACTACATCTTGTAATGTTTGATTTGAAAAAAGGGGATTTTCATGACCAAACTCTGTAAAGAACATGACACTTCCTATAAAGAACAAAATCAGTAAGGTGAAAATTAATGCTGGTAGGATACCAAATAAAATACCACAGCCTAACACGACAAATGTCAGTGCGATGATCATAAAGCTCTCCGCATCTTGTACGTTAAGGTAGCCCATAAACAAAATAAGGCCTGCAAACGTGAGGAGCAGAGAATAGTACAAGCGATACGTGTTACTGAACAACCGATTCATTTAGAAGCTCCCTTTCTGCAATTAGAGGCAATAAGTTATCAAATGAGTGTGTCTCTTTTTCGTTCATGTATCCTCCGTAATAAGGCTTGAGAGGATCTTGGGTTTGTAATTCTTTCATGCGGTGATAGACAGCCTTTGCAAATTTCAGCTCGTTTTGTTTAAGGGCATACAAAATGACGAGTGCATATACCGAAGGCGATTCATATGTGACAGATGGCTGCAGTGTACTCAGTTTGTATCTTCCGTACAGTTTTCCTTCTTGTTTAAACGACGTTTTAAGCCATTTCATGATCGCGGACGTATTCACTTTTGCATGATGTGCATGTAAAGCTGTATAAAGTTGATCGATCATATTGATTTCTTGATCGAATGAATAGGTTTTTTTCTTTATGTCATAGGATTTAGGAAAGAATCCTTTTTTTCTCGGTGCTTGTTTTAGAATGGCTAATTGGTTACTGGTCATTTGTTTCGTGAATATTTGGAGGGATTCCAATTCTTTGATTGCTTTTGGGTCTATATAAGAGAGTGTGATTGTATGTGAAGTTCGATTTGTTGATGCATCATAATAATCGGACAATATGCCTTTGAACATGTTTTTTTCTTTTAACGCTTGAGCGATTTCTTTTGCTGTCGTTTGATACGCTGACTTCTTCCACAAACGATTTGCCTTTTGAAGTGCCGTCACTACACGTAAATCATCAACTAAAGCATTGGCCTTACTTTTTTGATCAGATTCAATTTGCCAGCTGAGAAGATGGTGGTCTATTAAAAATTGATCTTGCAGAACATCAAATTGTTGGTCAAATGAATTTTGATCTTTTTTTCGAACAAGATAATCCATCCAAAGTCCAAGTGATTCAGATAAGTAGATATGCTGCTCTGCAAAAGAGGTGCGAATTAAGCCTTGATCTGTCATTAAGTGGTGAGTGATAAAATATTCTCCAGGCAAAACGGGCTGAGGTGATACTGGATCAGCTGATTCTTTCTGCTGTTCCCAGGTACATCCGCCTAGTAGAATGACAATGAGTAAAACAATTGCTGTACGATATATGCGTGTATGCATTCGTGTCCCCTTTCAATTCCGCATTCTCTAAGCATCTAACGATTTATTATAGAGCGTTTTTGTTTAAATTTAAATGAATATTTTATGCCAAATTACGAGCCTTTTCGCACATTTATTCCCATTTTTAGAAAGACAATATGTCGATATACTTGATAACACTGAAAAACCCATGCGTTTCCGCACGGGTTTTTATAGAACTATTGATCTAATTTTAATTTCTTTAATTGTTCAGCTAGTGCGTTATTAATTGGTTCTTCCACTTTCTTTTGTTTCTTCATATATTTAGACACATCGTGCTTACTGGCTTTCTTTTGATTGGATTGAGATTTGCGTTTTTCGAAGACAGACAGCTTTTCTCTATGGCCGCATACACAAGTAAAGATTTTGCCATCGCCTTCTCCGCGCAGCTCGAGCTTTTTATGACAGTTCGGGCAGCGTGCGTTTGTTTTCTTCGCCACATTTTTACGATGGCCGCATTCCCGGTCCTGACAGACGAGCATCGTGCCATGTTTTCCATTCACTTTCAGCATGAGTTTACCGCAGTCTGGACAATGGGTGCCAGTGACATTGTCATGCTTAAAGGTTTGGTTCCTCTGTTTGATTTCAGATACAGCTTGTTTGGCATATGACTTCATTTCACTCATGAATTGAAAAGCTTTCAATTGCCCTTTGGCGATTTTAGAAAGTTTTTGTTCCCATTCCGCTGTTAATGCAGGAGACTTTAAGTCTTCAGGCACTAACGAGAGCAGCTGCTTCCCTTTCGATGTGATGAAAATGTCTTTGCCCTTTTTCTCGATTAAGAAGCTATTGAACAGCTTTTCAATAATATCCGCTCTTGTTGCTACAGTTCCTAGACCACCTGTTTCACCAATGGTTTTCACTAAGTCCTTTTCCTCGTTCTGCATAAATGCCGCTGGGTTTTCCATAGCAGATAATAGGGTTGCTTCATTAAAACGTGCAGGAGGTTTCGTTTCTCCTCTTGTCTCTTTCAGCTGTCGTACATCTAGTGACTGTCCTTCTGAAAGCAGCGGCAAATGTTGATCTGCCTCGGCTGATTCCTCTTCTTCATATGAGTCATCGTACACGGCTTTCCAGCCAGCTGCTTGCACGATTTTCCCTTTTGCTGTGAACGTTTCACTGCCTATTTTGGTGATGACCGTTGTTTCCTCATACTCGAAAGGATTCATAAGTACAGCAAGGAATCGTTTGGCAATGAGGTCATATAATTTACGCTCTTTATCGCTTAATACTCCTGGGTACAGCTCTTCCTCGGTTGGAATAATCGCATGGTGATCTGACACCTTGGCATCATTGACGAAGCCTTTGTGCGCTTTCACACCTGATTGTAAAATCCGGTTCACATGCTGCGCGTACGGTCTGACATTCATTCCTTTTAAACGATCTTTTATTGTAGGAACGATATCCGCTGAAATAAATCGTGAATCTGTACGTGGATATGTGACGAGCTTATGCTGCTCATACAATCGCTGAAGCGTAGATAATGTTTCTTTGGCTGAAAAACCATAGCGTTTATGTGCATCACGCTGCAATTCAGTCAGATCGTACAGTCCCGGCGCAAAAGCTTTTTTCGCTGTTTTTTTCAACGCATCAACCACTGCTGGTTTTCCTTCGCAGGCTGCCAAGCGATCTTTGATCACATTCTCTTGGAATGTCCGGTTTTGCTTTGTTTTGGCATCCTGCCAGGTCAAAGTCAGTCCATCTACTTGTGCAGTCAATCCATAGAACGGCTTCGGCTGAAATTGCTGAATGTCTTCTTCTCGTTTTGCGATCATGGCGATCGTTGGTGTTTGCACCCGTCCGCAGGAAAGCTGTGCATTGAACTTTGTTGTCAGCGCTCTTGTTGCATTGATGCCGACAATCCAATCTGCCTCTGCACGCGCAACGGCTGAGCGATACAGGTTATCGTATTCTTTGCCGTCTTTTAATCGTTTGAAGCCTTCTTGAATGGCTTTGTCCGTGACAGATGAGATCCATAGTCGTTTCAAAGGCTTTTTCACATGCGCTTTTTCAAGAATCCATCGAGCGACAAGCTCCCCTTCACGTCCTGCATCTGTTGCGATGACAATGTCTTTGACATCTTTTCTCGCAAGCTGCGCTTTCACTGCTTGGAATTGTTTACCTGTCTTTTTCATCACCACAAGCTTAAGCGGTTCGGGAATGATTGGTAAATCCTCTAAACGCCAGGATTGAAACTCTTTTCCGTAGCCTTCAGGATCAGCCAGTGTGACCAAATGGCCAAGCGCCCACGTCACAATGTATTGATCTCCTTCTAAAAAGCCATTTCCTTTTTTATGACACTTCAGCACCCGTGCAAGATCACGTCCGACCGAAGGTTTCTCTGCTAATACAACTGTTTTTGACACTAGATTTCACATCTCTTTCTTCTATCCATCCTTTTATTATAGCAGACGTGGAGATGCGGTTCTAATGACGAATTATTTCTTCAATCGTGTGATGATTTCGTTTGTGACTTCTTGCGTTTGATAGGCGCCGCCGATGTCTGCCGTTAAAAAGCCATCTGCTGTGACTGATTCGATGGTTTCGAGCAGATGTGTGCCCAGTTCTTCCTCTCCGAAATGATCAAGCATGAGTTTAGCGGTCCAGATTTGACCGATTGGGTTGGCGATTCCTTTTCCCGCAATGTCTGGAGCTGATCCGTGTACAGGCTCAAACATGGATGGGTATTTGCCATTTACATTGATGTTGGCGGCAGGCGCTATGCCAATACTTCCCATAATGGCTGCCCCAAGGTCTGTCAAAATATCACCAAACAAATTACTGGCAACAATCACATCGAATTTTTCTGGTCTTGTTACAAAGAAGGCTGAGAGCGCGTCAATGTGCTGTGAGTCTGCTGTCACCTCTGGATAATCCTTTGCTACGTCTTGAAACACTTCATCCCAAAAAGGCATGGTATGAACGATCCCATTCGATTTGGTTGCACTCGTCACATGCTTTCGCCTTTTTTCTGCTAATTGAAAGGCAAAACGCATCGCACGCTCTGTCCCTTTTCTTGAGAATACCGCATTTTGAACAGCAAGCTGATCTTCCCCTTGATAAATACGGCCTCCAATTTCACTATATTCACCTTCACCGTTTTCTCTGACAACTAGAAGATCGAAATCCTTTGGCTGAGCAAGCGGTGAGCGAATGCCGCTCAGCTGTTTTGCAGGTCTGACGTTTATCACCTGTTCAAATTCCCGCCTAATCTTAATAAGCAGTCCCCAAAGTGATACGTGATCCGGCACTAAATTGGCATCTCCGACTGCTCCTAAGAAAATGCTGTCAAAGGCTTTCAATTGATGTAATCCATCCTTTGGCATCATCTCGCCATGCTCTAAATAATATTCACAGCTCCACGGAAAATCCCGAAAGGTAAAGGACAGACCGCCATGCACTTCTGATACCGCTTTCAATACTCGTATGGCTTCAGGTACAACTTCCTTCCCAACCCCGTCACCTGGTATCGCCGCAATTGAAACATGCTTCATTTATTTCTCCCCCTTTATTATCGGTCGACCGTCGACCGTTTAAATTTGAGTTTACTAGAGAGTACATGTTCTTTCAATGGATAAAGGCACTTTTTTGATCAAAGCGCCTGTTTATCCTGCAAAAGCATCGAGGGTTTCTCCTTCTTCCTCCCCGCACCTTTTTTATCTGAAAGCAGCAGTCCGCCTAAGGTCAGTGCCGTTCCGAGTATCGACATGAGGGTCAATCTCTCATGAAGAACGATCATTGAAATGACCATCGTAATAATAGGAACGCCATAAATATACACACTCGCTTTCACCACACCGAGCGTTTTCACTGAAAAGCTCCATGTTAGAAAACAAATGGCAGATGCGAACAGGCCTAAAAACAATAAGTGAAAGGCAAACGACGGGTTCGTCAATCGCTCCCAGTCTATACGAATTTTAAAATGCCAGATCAGGGGAAGCATCCAGAGTAAGCCGTAAAAAAAGACACGTCTCGTCACTTGAATGATATGGTATCCATATTGGTTGATGATTTTCGATAAAATAGAATAGAAGGCCCAGACAATGGTCGCCGTTAATGCTAGCGCATCACCGATTGGATTCAATTGGAACGTCGTCATTCCATTAAAGCTAATCAGTACAATTCCTGTCATCGCGATGAAAAAGCCTATGAAAAACCGGCGATGCAAAGGCTCATCTTTCAATAAAAAATAAGCCAATAAAAATGAGAAGAATGGCACAACCGAGCTAATGACTCCTGCATTCGAAGCGAACGTATAGGTGAGAGCGACATTTTCTAAAAAATAGTATAAGACCACACCACATAACCCTGCGAGCGCAAACATCGCTTCATGCTTTTTACGGTGCACCTTCATAGTGACTGGGTATATCAACATCAGAGCGAGATATCCAAGAAAAAAGCGGAAAAATAATATTTCTGTTGGAGAAAAAGCCGTTAACAATATTTTGGTTGAGATAAAGGTCGATCCCCATAGAAAAATGGTGAATATGGCCGCTAGATGACCAAGAAGCTGGTTATTTTTCATCTACTGTTACCTGCTTTGCAAAAATGTGCTGATATTGCCCTGGTGTGAGCCCAATAAATTCTGAAAAGAAATGACTTAAATGACTTTGATCTGAAAAACCGGCGGAGACTGCCGCATCTACAGGCTTTACTCCTCGTGAGAGAAGCTCCTTCGCATAATTCACTCTCACTGTCTGTAAATAACGATACGGCGTGATCCCTCTGTACTTTGTAAAAGCACGCAGAAGTGAGTATTTGTTCATGGAGACAAGCTCTCCTAAGTCGTCTAACGATATATTTTCCGTAAGGTGTGTTTCAATATATTGCTGTACTTCTTGGACTTTTTGTTCGACAGTATGCGCTGTTGATACTTTTTCCTCTGATGTATCAGCATAGGCTTCAATCAGCTGCTTCATAAAGAAATAAAACGTTTCCTGTTTATTCAAAGCTGGGGCTTCTTCTGTCATCATTTGATGAAGATCATATAATGGCTTTGTCAGTTCACTTTGTGAAAACACAGGGGCTTTAAAGTGTGGCTTGTGCTGAAACATCTTCTCTATCACATCTGCTTCTATATTTAAACAACGATAATCTAGTGTCCTGTGATCAATCTGCTCGCATGCGTGATTGTCATATGGATTGAAAAGAAGAATGTCTCCCTTTTCAATGATGTATTCTTTATTTTGGCAGATCAAACGTCTTTGACCATCCTCAATAAATCCAATTACATAGTATGTATGAAAATGATTCGGGAACTTTTGCATGATGCCATGAAAGCGATACGCCTCTATTTGCAAGTCCTGATCAAAATGTACCGTTCGTTCTTCTTGTGTTTTCATGTCGATCACCTCTTTCACTGAACTGATCATTAGTGTAGCACACCCTTTTTCTCTTGAATTGTACGATATTGACTTTTCCGATGTAGGCTTGCCTAGAGGGAAAAACTTGGATAACATGAGACAAAAGATGATGTGTAAATGAGGGAATGACAGGATGAATTCATTCGAGATGGAAAGACCAGCACCATACCATATGCAATTTTATGAACAGCTGAAGCAAATGATATTTGATGGACAGTTTCAGCCGGGGGAACGTATCAATGAGACACAGCTTGCCAAACAATTTGGTGTAAGCCGATCACCAGTGAGAGAGGCGATGAGGCTTTTAGAAAAAGATGAGCTCTTGATCGCTGATCATCGGTCAGGCTACTCTGTCTATACGTTAACGGAAAAAGATGTCGAGGAGCTTTATCAAATTCGGATCGCCCTAGAAACGCTTGCTGTTGAGCTTGCATGCAAGGAAGCCGCGCAAAGAGAGCTGGAGGAAATTGGGCATGTTCTCACGCAGGCAGACGAAGCAATCAAGCAGCAGCTGGCATCTAAAGACATCGTCCAGTTACATGAAGCCTTTCATCAAAAAATCATTCTAGCTAGTCACAATCACCGCTTATGTAAACAATTGAATCATGTGAATGCACTCATTCATTTTTGCCGCATCTTTCATTTTAGCGGCGGGGCGCGTGCTGAGACGATTCAAACAGAGCATGCTGCCATTTATTCTGAAATGAAAGAGCGCCGCTCCACAGAAGCCGTTCAAGCGATGACGAATCATTTGTTACATGATGTGATGCACTTAAAGCAAGTACTCTCTGAAACAAACACGGATTAAGTGATTTTTCTTTTTTCCCATTTTTTAAGCATTACATGAACATATTTTGAATTTTTCGTAGATTTTAGCATGTCCGGACAATCTTTCGTTTATATTAGAAGATGAGAAACTAGGTTTTATACAGGAGGATTTGTCTATGCATACAAGTATTAGCCGTCTTCGTAAGGCGGGTTTTATTGAGGGTATGTCTCTTTTAACCCTACTTTTAATTGCCATGCCTCTGAAATATTTTGCGGATATTCCGATGGCAGTCACCATTGTAGGCTCTCTTCATGGCGCATTGTTTGTCATCTATATGCTGATTTTGGCATATGTGACCTTTAAAGTTCGCTGGCATTTGAAATGGTCGATCGCTGGTCTTTTTGCGGCGTTCATTCCTTTCGGCAACTTCGCCTATGATAAGGTGCTCCGCCAGTATGATACAAAAGCTTAATCAAAAAGGGCTAAAACGAAATTCGTTTTAGCCCTTTTTCTCCTTTGCAGCGTGATAGAAAACCTTTGCAGCCCTAGGAAGGGCGGTTACTTTTGCGGAGCGAATTTGACATTCGTGAGCACCAGCACGCAGGACTGACACCGAATGCGAGGGTTTGTCTACACGCTGAAGTATTTTTTAAATCGATGCATATTTCACAATGGCTGCTTGACGCGTCATTTCGTGATATGCCACCCATAATTCATCACCCGGCAGTACGCTAGAGATTGGATCGATTGGCTGTTTCACTTCATACATCATGCCATCTCGCTCAATCTGAATGATCGCTAGCGGCTGGTTGCCGATGACACCAGCAAATGCGACATGGGTCACTTTTGCACTTCCTTGTTTCTCTTGCATGAGACTGATTTCTTTATCCAGCTCTTCTTGTTTTGTCTGCATCGTAATTTGAGTTCCTGGCGCGACCTCCATATGATCAGGGATGAATTGACTGACCGTTTTTGTGATGGACTGATCTCCGCTAGAAACCGTCACATCTAGCATGATCGGCTTCTGACCATGAATCGTGACTGGATATTGCTTCACCCGCTGGATGGTTCCTGTTAATGTCACGTCTTTCCCCGATCGATTCCGCACTTCATGGCCATAGGCTGCCATTTTCAACTGACCGCTAATGTCGACGAGGTCGGCTTTTTCTCCTGTTCTAAATTCAAAACCAGCGGCTTGAATCATCGGAATGGTATACCTTTTCTGATCTGCTTCAAATGTAAGAGATAAGACCGTGCCTCGTCCTACGGTTCCATATGATTCTATATTTCTTAAAACAGCGCCTTTGATGAACTTTGGCTCACTTGTCTGTGAGAAGTCCCCCTCTTTTAAGAGCATCGCCTTTTTCTTCTTCGGATTGTAGAGAATGGCGATACGCTGACCCGGCTGCGGTATTTGGGTGTAGGATACAACCGTTTTAACTGCCTTCTCGATATTTTCCCCATCGTATTGAAATTGCAGCTGCATTTTGACAAGCGGCTGTTCGTTGATGTAGGTACCCGTTTCTTTGACAGATACAATATTGGCTTCTAATGTGACACTGTCTTTCATCTTGTTCTTTCTCACCAGTCTCAAAATCGGCGGCAGGAAGATGGCTAGCACAAATAACAGCAGTGGAATAAACAGCCATATCGCCCAGTTGAGAATGAGCGGTCCGCCTTTCATGACATATTGCATAAAGGTGTCTACAGACGTTTGGTGAGCAGGACTGGCGTTTTCGATTGAGATCATTTTTTTCAAAGAAAATTCCTTTAGCTCTTTGCTCTTCGTCTCAAATGCACCCGTTAATTGATTGTCGATTGAATAATAGATCAAATCGCTTTTCACATTTTTATTGAAAGAGAGTCCTTCTCTTTGTAACGTTTCATATGAAAACGACTGCAAAAGCTTGCTGACGGACGTTGTCTTATTCGTGCGGTGGTTATAAATATAACCAGTCAGCTTGCCTTTTGCTTCGTCCTTTGCTGTAGAGCCTGCAAGAAGAACTTCTTCCTCATTAAGCTGGTAGATAAGGGTTTGATAAATCGGTTTTGGTGTTGGGACGACTTCCCCAAGCCTTCCCTCTGCATTCACTTTCCTTGGTCTTTTTGGATAGTTAGATTCGACAGCGACTGCAACATTTTGGGATGTTCCTATCGTTTTTTCCAGCTGCTGCTCCACTTTATCTTCAATGAGGCTAAACGGTTCAGCGTTTTTGGAGACATAGACCCCAAGCTGATGCTTATCGTTTGAGACTCCGCTGACATACGCCTTCTGGTCATTTTTCAAAGTCAATTCAAATATAGGAATAGGCGTCTGTCCCCTAAAGGAATTCATGACGACATCCATAGAAACTGGCCTTGCTGGCAGCTTTAGCTCGTTGAGATTGTGCACATGAAACTGACCATCCTTTAGCTCACCGAGGACCGCAGCGGCGCCTTCCATTTCTCCCGTAAACACAAGCCGTCCATTCCATTGATATGTATTCGTTTTTAAAAACGAGGGTATCTGTAGATTTTGCTTAACGAGCTCTTTCTTTTCTCCGCTTGGCGTTAGTTTCTCGATCAACAGCTGCCCGTCTTTATTTTTTAAAGCAAGTAAGAGATTGTTATCTTGAAAGGATGGCAGCATTTCATTAAACGAATCGCTTGCTGTGGTCCATTCACTGATTCTTTTTCCTGCTTGAGGATCATACATGGCAAAATGGAGCTGCTGGTTTTTTGATACAGCACTCACCACTCGTTTTCCTTCATCAAATGTAAACATTCGTTTGACGTCATATTCCGTCACTTTCCCTGCTGACAAATCCTCTTGGTAATGGTTCCACACCAAGACACTAAGAATGATCGCTGGAATAAAGAAGACAATATATCGTAAAAAAATCACTGGTATTCTTTTCACTTGATCGCTTCCTTTCATGAGGTTCCTTTATCTTATACGTCAGTGCAGCGAGAATGTTTCAAGCGCTAGAAGAATACCATTCTAACCCCTAAAATCCATATTTTACAAACTTGGTTATTTGCGATAAAATCCAATCATATTCAAAAAAGGAGTTATCTCATTGGATAAGCTATCATCTATCATTCTAACAGCTTGGCTGCGTGTTCCCCGTTGGCTCAAACAATGGGTGCTCGTATCCATTACCATTTTCTTTTTTTATATGTGCTTTGTAAAGGGGCTGACTAGCTGGCATACCTTGCCGCCCATCACTTTACTATCATGTATCATCGGTTCCTTCTTCATTTGGCTGTTATGGCTAAAAGGTCAAAAAAATAAGTGAAATGGGGAAAATCATGAAAGAATCCATCAGTTATTTTGCTATCTCTTTTGTTCTGCAATTGGTTTGGTTTGGCATTGTGCACCCAAATAGAGGCGTGACACTCTTGGACATGTTCATTTTTTCTATTTTGTTTGCGGTGATGTTCTTTTTTATTCAGAAGATTTGGCGGTATCAGAAGAAAGGTCGAAGTGAGTGATCATGAAATGAACTCAATGAAAAAGGCTGCCAAATAGATGGCAGCCTTTTCCTTGCTTTTTTCATGCAAATAAATAATCAATGTGTGATCTCCGTTAAGGAGTGTATGAATTAAGATTCGATCATATCAGTGTGTCATATGTGTTCCGAGTGAACCTACGTTTGAAAGTAAACGCCATGGAAGTTCTGTATAACAAGACAACGAAAGCCCTACCTCTCATTCGTCCTTACGGCTCCGAAGCCGTGCCAGTGTGAATTGTAAATCAAAACGTCTTTTTTCCACTCTTCCGCTTTTATAGGGGGCGGGTGCAGAAGGAAAAGAATAAGTTTGTTCGCTTTAACAGCGTCTCGTTCTTATCAAGTAGAAGCTCTATTGCTTCTCATTATGTCATAGAAAAAAGAAAGTTTACTTTCTTTATTTATTTGCTTATTTCAACACTTAATATAAAACTATAACACATCCCCCCATCTTAAGCAAGTGTTAAAGTGATAATTCAGCTGGAGTACGGTTTCCTTCATTCATGTAACGAATGGAGGTTGCATCAATCTTCAGAATCACTAGGTTCGGATCATCTTTTCCTTTAAACCATTTCTCCATCTCCTCAGACCAAAGGCGGTCGATCAGTTCTGGATCATCGGTTAATGTAGCGGTACCTGCGATTTCTGCATACGTGTCACCGAATCCTTCACCTGAATAACCAATGAGAATATGGACATTCGGGTTTTTTTCAATTTCGTCTGCTTTATGTGTTTCTTTGCTCGTTGGTGTATATAATGTCAGCCCTTCATGGAAAAAAGTCATGTAGCGGGTATGCGGCTTATCCTGTTCAACGGTCGCCAGTGTTCCGACCTTTTGTTCACCTAATAGATTGAGTACCTTTTGTTTTAATTCTTCTTGTGACATATCGTTTCACTCCTTCAAATTTCATCCGTACTCTTAGGTTTCCACGACAATCCATTCATTAAACAAAGAAATGTGTTTTTCATAAAAAGAGATCTTCTGGCTGATGCTATAGAAAACAGGCTCAATGAAGGGAGAAGTTGAACATGCATCATGAAACGATGTTCCATTTAAGTTCACTTGTCATTGCGGCAGTTGTTGTGGGCATTATCGTATGGTCTGTCTCATCTGTGCAGAAGAATCGCAAGAAATACTAAGCGCACCGCCCAATCAGGTGGGCGGTGCGCTATTGATCATGTATTCATAAAGGAACCGCCGTTGACGTGAAGTGTTTGTCCTGTCATATAAGACGATTCGTCAGAAGCAAGCAGCACATAGCAACCGACATGCTCTACAGGCTGTCCTGGTCTTCCCATTGGGGTTTCTGCCCCGAAGCTTTCCACACTATCCTCATCAAATGTAGATGGAATGAGCGGCGTCCAAATTGGACCTGGCGCTACACCGTTCACCCGAATCCCATCCTTCACAAGCGACTGTGCCATAGAACGCGTAAAGCCATTGATGGCGCCTTTTGTCGCCGTATAATCAATCAGCACTTTGTTGCCTCGATATGGGTTAATGGATGTTGTATTAATAATTGTACTTCCCGGTTTTAAGTAATCCAGTGCTTTCTTCGTAAAATAAAAATAGGAATAGAAGTTGGTTCTAAAGGTTTGGTGAAGCTGTTCACTAGATATATCCTGAATCCGTTCTTTCGGATGCTGTTCAGCCGCATTATTCACTAAAATATCTAATTGCCCAAAGGCTTCAACTGTTTTTTCTACCGCTTTCTCGCAAAAGGCTTCGTCACCGACATCTCCTGCAATCGTTAAACATTTGACGCCTTCCTGTTCTACGCGCTTTTGCGTATCCTTTGCATCCTCATGTTCATTTAAGTACACAATGGCGACGTGTGCCCCTTCTTTTGCATAGGCAACAGATACAGCACGTCCAATTCCACTATCTCCGCCTGTAATCAGTGCGACTTTCCCTTTGAGCTTGCCAGACCCTTGATATGATTCATCCTCAAAGATCGGCGCAGGATTCATTTCCCTTTCACTGCCTGGCTGCTGATCTTGTGTTTGGCGCGGAATGCCATTTGTTAAATATTCACGTAAATCCATGTGTAAGCTCCTCCTTGATTTATTGATGTATCCTTTCATTACCACCTCATTTTTCCACTCAAACATCCCTGTGCGGCACAGATGCGTTTTGAAAATCAGTATGTTTCAATATGGATAAAATCGGTTACTTGATCATTAAAAAGGAGCGTTCTCACATGCTGTCAACCATTTCGAAAACCTTTAGCAAACCAAAAGGCTGGCTCGGAAGCATCGCAGGCTTCATTATGGCAAAAGAAAATAAAGCATTGAATCAGTGGGCCATCCAGCACTTAGATCTGACAGATGGTGAAAACATTTTGGAAATCGGCTATGGACCTGGCTACAGCATCAAACATATGCTTAAGCATTATGAAGATCTTCACATTGATGGGCTGGATGCCTCCTCCACCATGCAGGAGCAAGCACAGTCCCGCGTGAGCAAACGGTCAAAAGACAAACAGGTCCGGCTGTATGTAGGAAAAATCGAGAAAACACGTTTGCCGGGAGAGCAGTATGACAAAGTACTGTCTGTGAACAACTTTACGATTTGGGATGATCCAAAGACTGGTCTACTCAACCTTTATCACACGTTGAAACCCGGTGGAAAACTCGTCATTGTGATGCAGCCAAGAGAAAAAGGTGCTGATGCGAGCCGGACAAAAGAGATGGGTGAAAACATATTGAATGATTTACAGTTTGCGGGGTTTGACCATTTTTCTGTTGAGTATGAGGAAATTCGTCCAACGCTTGCTGTCTGTGTCACAGCCAAAAAGCCGAGAAGCGAATAAGCTCTAGGCCCAGCGTGTAGACAAACCCTCGCATTCTTTGTCAAATCTGCGCTTCGGTGCTCACGAATGTCAAATTCGCTCCGCTCCGGTGCTCGCCCTTCCTAAACTGCAAAGGTTTTCTACTACGCTGAAAAGAAGACAAAGGGCTAAAATAAAAATCATTTTAGCCCTTTGTCTACAATCTGAACCGAGAAGCGAATAAGCTCTCGGCTTTTTTTCTTACCACTTTGCCTCTTTGACAAATTGATAGAACAACTGATGTAATTTCTGTTCAATGTCTCCCTCTGATCCATGACCATAAAGCGTCATGCTTTCCTCACTTTCAATGATGGATGAACTGATCAGACTAAACATTTCAGACCCTTCCTTGCCAAGCTCTTGCGGCGCCAGCATCATGAGCATTCGTGACATTTGCTGCTGCCCGCCGTCCATGCTTTTGACCTCGTATGCCTGATCAAGATCATAAATATGAAAGATTGGTTCCTTGATGAATGTATGCTTTAAATGAAAAAGAGCAAATTCTGTACCAGGAATCCCTAAACCACCTTGCTGTTCACGTTCTAGTAAACCATTTGCTACCTCATCCGCATGTATGATAAATCTTTCCTCTTCAAGCTGACGAAGCAGCTGCCTGATTGTTGCCTCATGCTGCGGCATCGCCTTTCTATTTTCAATGGTGAAATGGGACAAGATACTGCGAATCACAGACATGTAATTCGTCACCCGCTCTGCAACCACCATCATATTAACGGATTCTTGTACCGATTCTTTGGCAGCTTCTTTCATCCTTTTTTTCTCAATCATATAAGGGATCTTTCGTTTAATATGAGCCTTCACACGCATAGCATCATCCTCGTTTAAGAGCGGACTGACCATGATGTAATCGATATGCTCATATGGGATAGGAACGGTCGAGACAATCATGTCATAGCTTGATGCATCGATTTCTTTTAGTTCCATCAAGGAAGACAGATCGAATTCGGCGATCTCTGGCAATTCTTTTTTTAACCGAGATGCGAGCATTTTAGAGGAACCGATCCCGCTTGAGCACACGACCAATGCATGAATGTTTGTTTCTTCTTTTTTGATTTCAAGCACTGAGCCAAAGTGAAGCACAATAAAGGCGATTTCATCCTCTGGAAATTCGATCTCTGGAAAGAAACGCTCGACTCCTTCTTCAATTGCCATGAAAAGCAAAAAGTAGTCCTTTTTAATTTGTTGTGTAAGTGGATTATAGATTCTCATCTTTTCCTTTAAACGGTTCATGGCAGGTTCGAGATGAGACACGAGTCCCTCATACAATGAATCATTCTCATTTAAATAATAGCCGGTTTTATTAGAAATAAAATCAATGAGCTTCTTCGTTCTGATCGCGATATCCAGCTCGATTTCATCAAGACGGTATTCTTTCTGAAAGCTACGATTGGCACTGCGCAGATGGATCGTCATATATCCGACCTCTGCTTCAGGAATCTCCACATTAAACATGCGTTCAAGCGCTCTTGCAATTCGCAGTGATGATTCAAATTCTTTCGTCCGCTTTAGTTCAAGCAGCTCTTCCTCTTCCATTCGAATGGTTTCGCCAAGCTGAATCCGTTCGATAGCATAGGTTAAGTGAACGACAAGCGCAATATAGGCACTATCCGATAAAGAGAGTGACAGGCGATTTTTCAAATGAAAGAGAAGTCTTTCTACCTTGAGCAGCTGCCCTCTGCTGACAACGCCAAACACTTTTTCCGTCGCTTTCGTTCGATGCTTGATATTCATTTCAATCGTTTCTAAAAATAATTGAATATCGAGCCGGTCTACAATGAGGTTGCCGACAATCTTTCGTTTTGCTTCCTCCGGTCCTTTTAATTCAATGCCATACCCACGTTTTCGGATCAGCTGCAAACCGTATGGCGCGATCCACTCCGTCAGTTCATCTAAGTCATAGCTGATGGTCGCATTTGTAACCTGCAAATCGGAAGCGAGTGTATATAATTTCACCGGTTCCTTTGCTTCAAGCAGCGCACATAGGATTAAGAGCTTCCGTTCGTCAGAGCTATATTCAATTTGATCCTCATTTGATATATGAGCAAGAAGCCGCTGTTTATCCTCCTGTTCACCGACTGCCTTCAAGCCTTTCCCCGGCTGTTTATCTAGTGAAAGATCATAATTCTTTAATATGGGTTTAATCGATTTTAGTTCTCTATGAATCGTCCTTGTACTCACCTGAACAGAATCGGCTATCTCACGAATGGTGACATAACGATTTTGCTGAATGATGTATTTGATGATCTTCTGTTCTCGTGCCGTTATGTACATGAAATGCCTCCTTCTGCAAAAATAGGTCTATTGTCGCACCTTAATATAAAACGCTTTCAACAATGATGCAATCTTAAGTTGATCTGACTTTGGCACATAGGCTGTGACAAAATTAAATACAACGTCTGATCATACATTTCTCCAAAATGACGGTCCATAATCCTTTTGATGAAATTGAACCTTTTGTTCATGAAAAGGCAGTGAACCCCCAGCTTTTAAAGAATACGTCGGATTGTATATTGGAGAGCCAAAGCAATAATCCATCGTTCCTTCTTCCGGGCGGAAGATGACGGTTCGCATTGTTCCAAACAGCTCCTCATAATTGTGTACAGCCAGACCATCAGGATATTCTGTCTGAAACAGCTTAACAAGAGAATCACTTGTTTGTTGTTCTTTTAAAGCCTCTATTAGCATGTCATACCTGACAACAGAATGATGTTTCGTCACCCCTTTTGCTGTTTGATCAGCAATCGGATGATTTGTGGCTGCAATATAACCTTCCTCCGGTCTTCTCACCATTTTGCGGCCATCAATGATTTCAATCACAGCCGCTTCTCCTTTTCGATCGGCAAGCATGAGGTGAACATTTGAGGCAACGGGCATTTCCTGAATAGAGCGAATGGCTTCCTCAACCGTTCTACAGTTTTCCAGAACAGATCGAATCACATGATACACTTGCAAGCCGGCAACTGCTGGAGGCTTTAAACCGGGTTCATTTCCAACCGGCGGACCACAAGCAGAGAATGTGACAGAGAGACCATGCTCATTCATCCCATCAGATCTGCCAAACAAGAGCAGCGACGAGCCTGTATGATATGCCAAGCCCTTCACATGTGTCGTCACAAGACGCATATCATCAAATATCGGGGAGAAATCATAGTTACGCAGCATGACCGTTTGTTGACCTGCCGCCTTATTTCCCTGCCTCACACAGTGGGAACAGCCTGGCTGTAGATGAGATGAATAGAAAAAGGTCAAATAGCGCTCATCTAATTGCAGTTCATCACAAAATCCAGCAATCTCTTCTTCTAATTGGGGAAGATATGGGCGCATCAGCTGCTTCGTTTCTTTCACAGCCTCTTTTGCAAGCGGTTCTGTTCGAATGTATTGTGTCTGTAGCCATTGCTTCTTCTTCATCCAGACAGCCTGCTGTTTTCCCACTTCATAAGCGGTTCCTGTCATTTCTTGAAAATATGCACTGATTTCCTCCATGCCTGCACACCTCTTTCGCTTTCGTTTCTTTTATCATATCGAAACCCTCCTTCATTTAAAAGGACGAAAAAAACTGCAATCCCAATGGATTACAGCTGGTTACAGGATTGTTGAAGCAATGTTTTTGCCATTGTTTCATATCCTTTATAGTTCGGATGAAATTGATCAATCGATAAGTACTCATTTTCATGTCCTTCAAACGCCCGATACACATCCACAACCTCTACATGCGGATTTGCAGCAAGCGAGCGAAGCTGATGATTGTATTGCTGAAGCCACCGCCCGGCTATTGGTATTTGCGGAAAAGGATTATATAAATTCATGAGATACACGCAATAGGGCTGCTTTTGCCCTCTTTTGATCTGAGCGATTTCTTGAATCATTTTGCTGAAATTTGCTTGGCAATGCAGCGTCGCTTGCAGCAGTTTCTTTTCATCTTCACCCTTTTCATACTGCTGAATCGCTTGAACAAGGTCATTCCCACAGCCTGTAATGGTGATGATGTCAGCTGCTGCAATAGCACGCCTCACATCAGATCGTTTGAACAGCTGAAAAATCTGATCCGTCGTTAACCCTGACTTTGCAAATACAGACAGCTCGACTGACGCATGTGCCTTTTTTTCAAGCATCCACTGATACCGCTCAGCAAATCCCCCGCCAAATAAACGTGCCCCCACCCCAACTGTTAAGGAATCTCCAATCGCAACATAGGATCGTCCCACTCTTATCCCTCACTCTCTCCTGCCTTCTCTTATATATACGAAATCGGAGAACAGATGCTTGTAGCAGATGACTTAGAGGCATTCATCTTTTTTTCATGAGACGTCTTTACAAACTCTTTACTTGCGAGATCGACTGATTTTTTGTTCAATAAGAATAGGGTTTTTATGGTGAAATCCGTATCTCCAGCGTTTCAGAAAAGTTGACAAACTTTTTATCTCGATTTCAAGACTTTATACCTTGACTTCAAACTACATTGTGATTACAATAAAAATATCAGTTTTTATGTAACTGTGCTTGTTACATCTTTAATCATAGCATTCCACTATGATTAAAGATGCCACATATTCAGTGTATCTTTGGGATACGCTAAAAAAACCACTGAAACAGAAAGGATTGAATAAACATGGCAAAAGTTTTATACATCACTGCACATCCGCATGATGAAACAGTTTCTTACAGTATGGCTACTGCTAAAGCATTTATCGAATCTTATAAGGAAGCAAATCCAAGTGACGAGGTTGTACATATCGATTTGTACAAAGAAAACATCCCTCACATTGATGCAGATGTATTCGCTGGCTGGGGCAAGCTGCAATCAGGTGCTGGTTTCGATACACTTTCAGCTGAAGAGCAAGCGAAAGTTGCTCGCCTAAACGAATTAAGCGATCAATTCGTTTCTGCTGACAAATATGTATTTGTTTCACCACTTTGGAACTTCTCATTCCCACCAGTTCTTAAAGCATACATCGACTCTGTTGCTGTAGCTGGTAAAACATTCAAATACACGGAGCAAGGTCCTGTTGGATTATTAACAGACAAAAAAGCTCTACACATCCAAGCACGTGGCGGATATTACACTGAAGGTCCTGCTGCTGAACTTGAAGCAGGTCACCGTTACCTTGGTACAATCGCGAGCTTCTTCGGAATTCCTTCTTTCGAAGGTCTTATCGTTGAAGGTCACAATGCTGAACCTGCGAAAGCAGAGCAAATTAAAGCAGATGCGATCGAACGTGCAAAAGCTTTAGGTAAAACTTTCTAATAAACTGAACGCGAAAAGCCAATGATCTTAACGGTCATTGGCTTTTTATTTATCTAGATGAAAGCCTAATTCTCTGGAGATACCGCTCGCGGCTTTTTTGACTTGTTCAATTAAGTATGGAAGACGTTCCTTTTGATAACCTGCTTCAAACCCTGCAATGCTAATACCTGCTGTGACTTCTCCAAGGTGATTGAATATAGGAGCTCCAACCGCAGCTGTATAGTTTTCAAGCTCCGAATAACTTAACGTATAGCCCCGCTCATTTGATTCTTCCAGTATGTTTCGAAGAACCTCTTTATCTGTAATGGTTCCGATTCCGATTTTCCCTAGCTCAATCGAATCGATATAGGCGATTCTCTCGTTCTCTGGTAAAAAGGAGAGAATACTTCTCGCGCAGGCTCCTGCATACAGGGGAGAGCGCCTGCCGACGGCGGTGTAGAGACGAACAGGCTGCGTCCCTTCAATTTTATCCACGTAAATGGCTTCGTCTCCTTCACGAACGATGAGCTGTACAGCTTCTCCCACTTCATCCCGCAAGCCTTCCATAAATGGTCTTGCAAGTCTCCGAATATCAAGACGATCCGCCACAAGCTGACCGTATTCTAGAAACATCAGTCCTAACCGATAAGCACCTGAATCTTTCTTTTCTAATAATCCCATATCGCTTAACGAGCTCGCCATCCGGTGCACAGACGTTTTCGGCATGCCGGAAAGCTCAATCATTTCATTCAATGTTAATTGGTCACGTGTGATAAACAGCCGCAAAATCTCCATTGATTTCACGACGGTTTTATTTGTGTTCTGCATGTCCATCCCCTTTTTCTAAACGAAGGCTTCCAGCTTGATTCTGGCACCCAGCTCCTTCAGTTCTGCTTCTTGCTTAAATAGCGCCTGCTCTGCGTCCTGATGATCGATTCGCTTAAAATACAAATTCGCCCCAGGCATCGCTTGTGCAATGAGCGGCAGATCGACCGTCGCAACTTCTCCAATCCGCGGGTATCCGCCTGTTGTTTGCCGATCTGCCAGCAGAATAATCGGCTGACCGTCAGGAGGAATTTGAATAGAACCAAAGGCAACCGCCTCAGAAATCAATTCAAGCTTTTCTTTTAAATGAACCGGCTCCCCCTTCAAACGGCAGCCCATGCGATCTGATTGAGGCGTGACCTGAAAAGGCTGTTCGAAAAAGGTGCTTTGAGATGATTCTTGAAAAAAAGAAAGGTGTCTCCCTGGCAGCACCCGAATCACGGGCGATTTCCGCAGCGGTAAAAAATGCGTATAACTTACAGTCCAATCGGGTGCGCTGTACGCCGCCTGTTTCAGATTGCTTTTGAGTCTATCAGACAATCGATTTGCTACGAGTGATGGCTTTCCAATGGACAGGACGTCTCCTTTTTCAAGCGGACGTCCGTTCAGTCCACCGATTCCTGCTCTCACATAGGTGCTTTTGCTCTCCATGACCGGCTCCACATCGAATCCACCCGCCACAGCAAGATAAGAGCGGCAGCCCCTCTTACAAGGACCAAAGGTGAGCGTGCTTCCTGATCGAACAAAGAGCGGTTTCCATAAAGGGGCTGGCTCTCCATCGATGTCGATCTCTACATCAGCGCCAGTCACTGCAATAAGCGCATCCTTTTGACACGTCAACACAGGACCCGGCCCCATTAATGTGATTTCCAGTACGGCTTCGCTTTCCTCGTTGCCTGTGAGAATGTTGGCAATTCTAAGCGAGAGCGCATCCATGCCGCCGCTCGTTAAGACGCCATACTTTTGATAGCCTTTCCGCCCTTTATCTTGAATGGTTGTGAACATTCCTGGCTTGATGACATGAATACTCAACGTTCTGCCTCCTTCATGCTGAAAAATTCCTTTTCAGACATTTGGACAAATCTGACCTCGTTCCCTGCTCTCAATAGACTTGGGACTTTCTCGTCTGGTCGAAAGAGTGGCAGCGGTGTTTGTCCAATGAGCTGCCAGCCACCAGGTGTGGAAATGGGGTAAACGCCGGTCTGCTTTCCCGCAATGCCGACAGATCCTTTTGGAATGGACATTCTCGGTGTTTCCCTGCGCGGGGCTGCGATCTTTTCAGAAAGCCCGCCTAAAAACGGAAACCCTGGTGCAAATCCAATCATATAGACAAGATACGTCCCTGCGGTGTGAATACGCACGACTTCTTCTGGTGTTAAATGATTGATCCGGGCGACTTCTTCTAAATCAGGACCCAGCTCTCCCCCGTAGCAGACCGGTATGTCGATGCTGCGGCGCTTAGCCTGAACACCCTCCTGCCATTTCTCTTCAAGGAGTGTTTCAATATAGCTTTTCACCCATTCATACGGAGACAAATCTTGTTGTTGAAGATGGGCAGATTGATAAACGGTGTACGGCTCGTAAAAAACAGTCACGTTTGTAAAGGCTTGAACAGCTTCCACATATCCGGCAAATGGATGCTGTTCAATACACGAAAACAAATGCACAACACGCTCATGAATTTCTTCACATATGTCTGTTCCTGCTTGAATCACGATCGCTGCATCTCCTAGCGGGTGGAAGGTGATAGAATTTTTTATCGTTGAAAATGCCACTTGAGGACCCCTCTCTTTCTAAAGCACACCGAGCTGTTGATCTCGTTGATCTGTGATGAACATATGCCCAGGTGCATGGGTAATCGCAATGTCTGGTTTTGTATGCATGACAATGGCTTGCGGCGTCACACCACATGCCCAAAACACCGGGACCTCTCCTTCTTTGATCACGGATGGTTCTCCAAAGTCCGGCTGATCCACATTGGCAACTCCGATCATCGCTGGGTCACCTATATGAATGGGGCCACCATGAACTGACGGGAACCTAGACGTCACTTGTACACTTCTTGTGATCTGATGCGCCGGAATAGGTCTCATGCTGACGACCATCGGGCCATGAAATACCCCTGCCCTTTCACAAGCGATATTCGTTTGATACATCGGAACGTTATGACCGTTTTCAATATGGCGAACAGGGATATCATTCAGCATGAGCGCATGCTCAAACGTAAAACTGCAGCCGATGAGAAAGGCAACCATATCATCCTCCCAATAAGCAGAGATATCTGACACCTCTTCTTGAAGAATCCCTTTTCTGTAAATACGGTATTTAGGAAAGTCCGTACGAATATCCGCTTGGGGTGCTGACCGTCTCGGCACTGGATCACCCGGCTCCAGTACATCAAGCAAGGGGCATGCAGCGGGATTGCGCTGACAAAACAACAGAAAATCAAAGGCAAGTTCTTTTTTGACGATCATTAAATTGGCTTGAGCATATCCCTCTGCTAGACCAGCCGTTGGTCCTGTGATTTCTTTTTTACGAATCAACTCTCTGATCTGTGAAGGCTCATATGTTTGATAGATATTCATTCGATTCAGCTCCATAGTTTTGGAATTTCATTGATGATGGTATACCCGCCCATCATTGCCATGATGACAACGACAAATGCGCCTGATACTGTCAAAAAGAATGGATGTCGATAATCCCCGACAATGTCTTTCTTATAAGCCGCTACCAGCAAGGTGCCAAGCGCGAGCGGTAAGATCAATGCATTGATTGCCCCAACTAATATCAATATGTTCACAGGTCTTCCGATCGTAATAAAACAAATGGTCGAGAGGGCAATAAAGCCGATGATAATGCCACGTTGATTTTGCTCAATTTTTGGTGAGAAGGTTTTAAAGAAGGAAACTGATGTATATGCTGCTCCAATGACGGACGTAATCGCCGCAGCCCACATAATAATCCCGAACATTTTATATCCGATATTTCCTGAAGCTAGTTGAAATACAGAGGCAGGCGGGTTGGATGGATCAATCTGCAAGCCTTTTGCGACAACTCCTAATGTAGCAAGAAAGAGTGCTACACGCATGATGGACGTAATGAGGACACCGAAAATAGAGCTTTTCGTCACTTGGGGCAATGCTTCCTTCCCCTTAATACCTGCATCCAGCAAGCGGTGTCCGCCAGCAAAGACGATATAGCCGCCTACTGTTCCGCCTACAAGTGTCACAATGGATAAAATATCAATTTTCTCTGGGACAAATGTTCTCACTGCCGCTTCTCCAACTGGCGGTGCTGTTGAAATCGCCACATACAGCATCAGGCCAATCATGACAAAGCCCGCTATCTGCGTGAAACGGTCCATCGCTTTTCCAGCCTCTTTGATCACAAAGATCAGAATAGCAATAACAGCACTGACCCCTGCACCGATTCGTGGATCGACTCCGAAGATGACCTGAAAACCGAGACCAGCACCAGCGATATTTCCGATGTTAAAGGCAAGTCCCCCAATGACAATCAAAACGGCCAGGACATACCCAAGACCCGGCAGAACCATATTTGCAATATCCTGTCCTCGTTTTTCTGACACGGCGATGATGCGCCATACATTGGTTTGCGCAAAAATATCTAACAAAATAGAGATGAGAATGACAAACCCAAAGCTAGCCGCAAGCTGCTGTGTAAAGACAGTCGTTTGTGTTAAAAATCCCGGTCCGATGGCGGACGTCGCCATTAAAAAGGCTGCGCCCATCAGCATAGACCGGTTCCCCTTTGGTGCCTTCGTGTGCTTGACTTCCTCTTTTTTCATGCTGTTTCCCCCTTTGATGACGATTTTTATTGAAAGGCTTTGAGATGAATGCTCGCTTCTTTTAGCTTTGATGTAATGGTTTTGGCAAATTGGAGCGCATGGATGCCATCTCCGTGAATACAGACCGTATCTGCTTTAAGCGAAATGTCTTCTCCTTGAACGGTACGAACCTTCCCTTCTCTCACCATACGAACGACCTGCTGAACGGCCAGTTCATCGTCTTCGATGAGTGCATGCGGTTCGCGGCGGGATGTCAGCGTCCCGTCTGCTTGATAGGTCCGATCAGAAAATACTTCATGCGCCACTTGAAGACCCATTCTCTCACCTGCTAACGCAAGTTCACTGCCTGAAAGCCCGTATAATACAAGACTTGGATCGACATGATACACAGCTTTCGCAATTGATTCAGATAATTCAGTATTCTTAGCCGCCATGTTGTACAGGGCGCCGTGTGGCTTGACATGCTGCATGGTGCCGCCTTCTGCCTTGAGGAAGGCTGATAGAGCGCCAATTTGATAGACGACGAGATCATAGGCTTCCTCTGCTGAAATCGCCATTGGACGTCTGCCAAATCCGACTAAATCTTGCAGACCCGGATGCGCACCAATTTGTACCCCTTTATCTAGTGCCATTCTAACGGTTTTTCTCATCACCGTTGGATCTCCTGCATGAAAACCGCAAGCGATGTTGGCTGAGGTGACATATTCTAAAATTTGTTCATCTGAACCGATTGTATATTGACCGAAGCTTTCTCCCAAATCACAGTTGATATCTACTTGATACATAGGATCCCTCCTTGTTGTTCCGAATAACGGAACCTAAAGTCCGAATATTCGAATTTATATTGATTATATCAATTTTGGACAGATTGCACATGACATTGTTAGAAAACATAACAATAGAACTAGGACATAAAAAAGCGAGAGGATATCGCCTCTCGCTTTTTCATCATGTTCTTTATTTAGACAGCACCCAATGCTGGATCGCTTTTGCTACACCATGTTCTGTGTTAGGAGCTGTAATCCAATCAGCGGCTTCTTTTACCACTTCTTGCGCATTTCCCATCGCAATGCCTAATCCGGCTTCTTGGATCATGGCCATATCATTTAGGCTGTCGCCAAGCGACATGACATTGTCCATCGTACAGCCAATGCGTTCTGCTACCTTTGCAAGAGCTGCCGCTTTGTTAATGCCAGCTGCATTGACTTCGATATTGGTTGGACTTGAATTTGTAATCTCTAGATGACCATTTGTTTTCAGTGTATTGAGCACTTCCTCACGAACGTCATCGTCATGAATTTCAAAGCCGAATTTCAGCCATTCGTGGTCATGAATTCGTTCTGGGAATTCACCTCTCCACACCTTCTCCACAGTGGAAGCCCAGTAATCGGTTTCGTACCTATTTTTTAGATCCCACATCATTTGGACATGATCAGGATGCAATAGATCTCGTTCGATCAGCTGGAAGTTTGAATCCCAGATTTCACTTCCGTTTGCTGTCACAAGGTAAGAAGACAGCTTAAGCGGCTCAACCAGCTCTCGGCATGTCATCAGCGTCCGCCCTGTGCTAATCACCACATGGACCCCTTTTGCTTCAGCATCTTTAATGGCTTGTTTATTTTCCTCTGGAATGACATGTTCACTGTTTAACAGCGTGCCATCCATATCAATAGCAATCAATCGGATGTCTTTCTTATCAGCTTGTATGGACAAATTGAGTACCCCACTTTGTATCATTTTTTGTAACTATCTTTATTTTAATATAAAGAGGGAGATGGCACAAAGGGACGAGTTTGATCCCATAGAAAAAAGACCTTGTTACAGGTCTCTTCGCATTGGCTTAGCGTTCACATGCAATCCCGTCTTTATCACGGTCAAGTCGCTTATTTTTTTGGTAAAGTGCTTTTGACACATACGGCTTGTACTTTGTTTTGCCGCCTTTGTTTTTCGTGTTTTTGCTTTTCGCTACGCCGCCTTTATAGACTTTGTTCAGCGCTTTGCAGTTTTTGTAGGACTTGACTGTTTTTGCATCTGCAGTGTGGGTGTCGACTTGTGTAACGCTTAGTAAAAGACCTAAGGACAAGACAGCCACCATGATTTTTTTCAACATGTAGAATCCCCCTATTTTTTCTATTTTTACATTTTTATCATATGTCACCACTTTTTGTTTTTCAAGACTATTGAGCTAAATATATTGATTTTTTTGGAATAAAACATGCTTTATATCCTATGTGGTACACTGAGTGGGAAACCATTCCGGTTTTGACACGTATATGAAGAGAGGAGTTTTTCACATGAAAATGAAATATACCATTCTATATGTAAACGATGTTGAGGCAAGTATTCATTTCTATCAACATGTACTTGGCTTTCCTATGAAACTTAGGGTTGAATCCTATGTTGAGTTTGATACTGGAGATGTGACCTTATCAATTAACTCACGTCAGGATGTCAAAGATGCACTTGGATTGCCTGTCCCTGAAGCAAATCAATCCTCTCAAACGTTTGAGATTGGGTTTGTTGTGGATGATGTGGAACAAACCATTGCATCAATGAAGGAAAAAGGGGTTTCGATCATCAAAGAACCTGCAAAAAAACCATGGGGTCAAACCGTCGCTTATGTCGCTGATCCTGATGGTCATTTCATTGAAATATGTGATGCCGTCTCCTAATCCTCTTTAAAGGAGTGAACCAGTATGAGAAAAAAACATGCCTTTATCGCCGGTGTTTGTTCGATGATTGTGATTTGCAGTGCAGCTATTATTTTGCAGCACCATGAGTGGATAGGATGGGTCAGTGGTGGAACCTCTATTATTGGCGTCATGATGTCTGGACTTCTAATGGGGGCTTGGACAAGCGGAGAAGAGACGCGAGCAACCTATCATTCTGAAACAAAAGAGCATCGCATGTGGCGTCTTGATACGGCCTTTCTCATGATGATCTTTGCACTTCCGCACATGGCAGTGTCGATCTTTTATGTTTTGATGTAAACACTTGCTAAAAGGAGTTAGTCATATGGCTGTTTTTATCTTATTCGTTGTATTTGGCTTCCCTATTATTTCTGTGCTGATTGGCATTTTTGGCACAATGCTTTTGAAGAATGTTTGGATGCCGACTTTGATTGTCCTGTTAGCCAGCGTCATTCTCATGTACTCATACATTGGCGGGGATGAATCCTTTTTCATTTGGGTCATCATCTACACCGTCTTTACGTTGATCGCTGCATGGATGACAAAGCGGTTTCGGTTCAAGTAAAAAAGAACAGTTTGCACTGTTCTTTTTTTGATCAAATATCGGCGCACCATAGCTCAATTTCAATTTTCAGCTCAGGCCATCCTAAAGCTGATACATAAGCAACCGTCATTGATGGGTAAGCTGTTTTGAAGATTGTATCCCACTGAGGATATAGATGATCCCAGTCGATTTCTTCTGTTGCCCATATATTGACCTTGATGACATGCTCTTCATTCAATCCTTCTGATTCAAGGATTTTTTTGATATTTTCAAACGTATTGGTTACCTGGTCGTTTAAACTTGATGGTACCTGTCCATCGATATCTGTTCCGACTTGACCGGATGTAACAAATAATCCCGCGCCCTTTGGTACTCTTGTGATATGACTATAGCTGCCAACGGGCTTCGGCATACTTTCTGGGTTTTTTCTCGTGATTTTTTCCATATGATGTCCCTCACTCACTTTGATTTTTCTGCTAGATTTCTCTTCATGTAGACAGACTTCACCAATTTCTATCTATCCTAAAAGAAAACAGCAGTGGAGTATCCATAGCCACAAGGTAAGAACATCAATATTTTCTTTTTCATGACCGGAACACTCCTTTTGATTGCGTGAGCAAGGTTTTGATTAACTATATAGTACCTGAAAAGAGACGTTCAGTCAAAATGGTTTATAGACGATAACGCGCAATGTCTTGATTCAATCGTATGCTTAGTTCATTGAGCCTTTCTGCTGCTTTTGCCACATTGGATATGGCTGTCACTTGTTCGTCTGTGGATGCGGTGATCTCTTCAATCGCAGCGGCATTTTCTTGAGAAATATGGGCTGCGCCTTGCATGGCTTTTGTGATGAGGTCGTTTTGCTCTAGTAATGCATTCAGCTCTTTTGCCATTGCGTCTGTTTCAACGATGGTTTGTGCAATCGACGTAGAGATGGCATTGAATTCATGTTCTGTTGCATGTACCGCGTCATCTAACTCAGCGAAACGATCCATTGTGTTTGACATCATGCCGGCTGTTGCCGTCGTTTCTTCTTTAATGCCTTGTACCATTTGCTGAATTTGCACTGCTGATTGTTTTGTCTGCTCAGCTAAATTCCGCACTTCACTCGCCACAACCGAGAAGCCCTTGCCGTGCTCTCCTGCGCGTGCTGCTTCAATGCTGGCATTCAACGCAAGTAAATTCGTCTCATTTGAAATATTTTCAATCGTATCTGTAATTTTAGAGATATCCTGTACTTTTGTACTTAATTGCTCAATGCCTGCTCTAATGCCTTGAGACGCTTGAATGGATTGTTCATTTGATTGTTTTAATTGCTGAACAATTTGCTGGCCCTGCTGCGAAGATTGATTCGATTGGTCAGAGATTCGTTTAATTTGGTCACTTTGTTCTTTGACGTTCTCAATCGATTGATTGAACTGGGTCATTTGTTGATTGGCTACATCAAGGTCAGATGCCTGATGAAGCGTTCCAGTCGATATGTCACCAATCGCTCGGCCAATCTCTTCACTGCTAGCTGAGGTTTCTTCAGATATTGCTGATAAATCTGTGGCTGATTCGACGAGTTGACTGCTCGTTTCCTGTAGACCGCTTACAAGTGTCCGGAGTTCTCCTGACATATGATTAAAGCCTTTTGCCAGCTGTCCAATCTCATCTGATGTTTCTTTTAAACTCGTGCGTTCAAGATTCCCCGCCGCAATTTCTTTTGAAGCAGCAGTGACTTGCTTGAGCAGTCTGACCTTTCCTCGAGCAGCTAAATAAAAGACGCCAAGACTGAGAAGAGCGACACCTGCTGTAATGAGCATGATATAGAGCTTCATCTGCTCTAATTCTTTATAAAATTCATCCTGGAAGACGGCGATGCCGATACTCCAATTCCAGGGCGTGAACTGGCTCATATAGGCAAGCTTTTGCTTTTCTTCCCCAGTGGCATCGTCCTTATCTAAATAGGTCACATAGTGTGCATCCTCGCCTTCTGATTTGGCTCCAGCGACCATTTTTTCACGATTGGTCGTGTTATCTGGAATGACGCCAATGTCATTGACAGGATGGACTTGAGAGGAATAATCTGCTCCATATCCGACAAGATAGCCTTTATTTTTATAGATAAAATCTGATTTTTGAAATTGGTACCCTTTCCCGTTGTCATTTTTTGGCCCGCTCAAGTAAATACGGGCTTGTTCCTGTGCCTGTTCAAGCGTCAGTTCTTTTTTCTCTACACGATCATTCAACTGTTCAAGTGTAGCCATTGCTCCGCTGACGATGTGCTTTAAATCTGCTTTCCCCGCATCAATTAAGACATGTTTCGCTAACAAATACCCCGTTGTCCCAACAAGTCCGCCGGTTAAGATCGTGATGACGATAATGGCAGACATTAATTGAAAAAAGACACTTCTTGACGCAAACATTTTCCTTTTCATATACAAATTCCCCCTTACTTCATATATCGACAAACGGGGTAAAGTATTAAAAAGTCATCAAAAAATCCCTTTCACTCGTTGGAAAGGGATTTTCTAATTATCGAGCTGTTTCTTTAAGAATGGATTGATAGAGATCATCTGTTGGCGTGAGGCCACATACTTCTTCCAGCACACCTTCAATGCCTTTTTCTTTTCTTAATTCCTGCAAACGAACCGCTTCTTCGTCTTCGGCAAAGTCATAAGCGAGAGCTGCAGCAATGCCTTTGATTAAGTACACTGGCTGCTTGATCTTTTTCGCCGGACCGATTAAACGGTCATCTGCTCCTAGCTTTCTAAGAGGAGAGCGTGCGACACGAGTGACTTCGTCGGAGATAAAAACATTTTCGAATCGTTTGATGATTTTTTGAATATACGCATCATGTTCTTCTTTTTCAAAGCCATATGTGTCGATTAAATAACTGCCCGTTTCGTGCAGTGCCCCTTCAACCACCTTTCGAATCTCTGGTGTATCGACGGCTTCTTTAATCGTTTGAACGCCTTGCTGATACCCGACATAAGCCGCTAGTGCATGTCCTGTATTGACAGTAAAGAGCTTGCGTTCAATATACGGCGTCAAATCTTGTACAAAGGTCGCTCCGTCAATCTGAGGAACATCTCCAATAAAGCCAGTCTTATCAATGACCCACTCGAAAAAAGGCTCGACTGATACTTTTAGAATGTCCTCATGGTGCTGAATCGGCACAATGCGGTCCACAGCAGCGTTTGGAAAACCAACTGTTTTTGATAACACTTCTTGTTCCTCTTCTGTTAGATGAGAGAAAACAGCTTCTTTTAAATGAGAGCTGCCTCCAATCATATTTTCACATGCCACGATATTGATGATATGGTCAGGCTTTTTCTGTTTCAATCCTTCAGCAATGGATGAAGCAATGATCTTCAAAACGGTTGGTCCAACAGCTGTTGTAATCAAATCAGCTGATGCCACTGCCTCTGTTAATGCCACTGGGTTTTGTGCAGAATTGATCGCTGTCACTGGGCCTACTACTTCTTGCTTCTGACCTGGTGCTGCGAGTTCAACTGGGTATTCTCCTCTTGCATTCAGCTCGTTGATGACCGCTTCATTTACATCAGTGAAGACAAGCTCAAAGCCTGATGTTTTTAACAAAGAACCGATAAACCCTCTGCCAATATTCCCTGCTCCAAAATGAAGTGCCTTCATGTTAGTTCACCTCGTTAAAGATGGCGATCAATTCATCCTGATCCTTTGCATGAATGATGCGCTCTACATTTTCCTCTTCTGAACAGACAATCGCAATTTGAGAAAGAATATCGAGGTGTTCATTGTTTTTACCTGCGATGCCAAAGACGACTTTGGCGATATTTCCTTCGCCGTATTCAACGCCATCTGGAATTTGAATGATGGAAATCCCAGAATGAAGGACAGCTGCTTTCGCATCTTCTGTTCCATGAGGAATCGCAATCCCGTTGCCCATAAATGTAGACGAAATATTTTCTCTTTCAAACATTTTGTCAACATAATCACTTGTGACATAGCCATTTGCCACTAGGACTTCGCCTGCTTTTTTAATGGCTTCTTCTTTCGAGCCTGCTTGTTCGTTTAGAAAAATATTGTCTTTTGATAGTACTTGTTTCATGAATGATCACACCTTTTCTTAGAATGGAAAATCAGGAAAACAACCAAAACGGGGAGTTCAATGAAGAAAAATTGAACTCAACCCGTTTCGCCATGCTATTTTTTCAATTTCTCAATCAGCTCATCGTATTTCGGGCTGTTTAAGAAATTATCAACTGAGATATGCACAGCGCCTGGCAGTTTTGCCTTGGCTCTGTCTGTTAAATCTTTATGAGTGAAGACCACATCGGCATCATTTGGAATGTTGCTGATGGATGTGTTTGTCACATCAATATCAAGCTCTGCCTTTTTGACTTTATTCTTTAAGATGGATGCGCCCATCGCACTTGAGCCCATTCCTGCATCACAGGCAAAGATGATTTTGTTCACATCATCTGGATTGACATCACTTGGAGAAGCTGCTTGTTCATTTGCTTCAGCACCTTCCTTTTGTGCTGTAAGAGCAGAGGCGGCTGCGCTTTTCTTCCCTTTCATGTCTTGCATTTTTTCTGTTGCTGCTGTTAAGTCTTCGTCAACTGCTTTTGATGCTTTTAAAATCACAGAAGCGACAAGGAATGATACGACGGTTGCCACGACAACACCTGCTAGAACAGCAAGATGTCCGCCTTTTGGTGACATCAGCATGAGAGCGATAATACTTCCTGGTGACGGCACAGCCTTTAAGCCTGCATTTAACAGGGTAAAGGTCAGAACGCCGCTCGCTCCCCCTGCAATAACCGCCAAAATGAGCTTTGGTTTCATTAAGATGTACGGGAAGTAAATCTCATGAATTCCTCCTAAAAATTGAATGACAATCGCACCCGGTGCAGACTGCTTTGCATTCCCTCTTCCGAAGAACATGTATGCAAGTAGAACACCTAAACCTGGCCCTGGGTTTGTTTCAAGTAAGAACAGAACGGACTGTCCTGTCTTCGCCGCTTGCTCTACCCCTAAAGGACCTAAGATCCCTTGGTTAATCGCATTGTTTAAGAACAAAACTTTCGCTGGTTCAATGAAAATACTTGCCAGCGGAAGCAGATGTGCATTCACAATGATATCTACACCTGCCGCAAGGGCTTTATTTAGACCAAGTACCACTGGTCCGATGGCGTAGAAGGCAATCGCGACAAGAATGGCACCTAGAATTCCTGCCGTAAAGTTATTCACAAGCATTTCAAAGCCCGATTTGATTCGATCTTTGAAGAGCTGATCAATTTTCTTAATCAAGTAACCGCCAAGTGGTCCCATGATCATGGCACCTAAAAACATTGGAATGTCCGAACCGACTATGACCCCAATCGTCGCGGTTGCACCGAGTACCCCGCCTCGATGGTCGTATACGAGTTTACCGCCTGTGTAACCGATTAAGAGCGGCAGTAAGTAGTTGATCATTGGGCCAACAAGTGAAGCTAACTGTTCATTTGGCAAATAGCCACTCGGAATGAATAATGCCGTAATGAGCCCCCAAGCGATAAATGCTCCAATATTCGGCATAATCATACCGCTTAAATAGCTTCCAAAGCGCTGTACTTTTACGCGGAATCCGCTTTTTTCCTGCATCTATGAAAACTCCTTTCTTCTTTCCCTTTATTTAGGGCTTTATAGGTCAAAAGATATAAGAACAAGTGTCAGTGAAGCCCTTAACCTTATCGTAAAACGCTTTCACTTTCCCTTCAATTGAAACTAAAAGTCACTTTGTCACTTAGTGTGTGACAAAATTGAAATATGATGTGAATTCTCTGTCAGAGCAAAGGACAAATGGGGTAAAAAGATTGACGTGCCGTGGTTTTGACGCAAAATTCATTGGAATTTCACAACTTTCAAATCGTCACTTCTTGTTTCCTCTTCTTAAATCGAATAGGCTTATACATGATCAAACCTATTCAATCAAGAAATGTCTGCGCAGACATGACACAGAAAAAGTGAACCATCTTGCTGTTTGTTTCGTTTACCTTTTAGAGTGAGCGGCACAATAGGAGGAGCGGTTTTTTCTGTGACTCACAGTTTACTGCCGCTTTCTTTCTGATACATGAGACATTTTCATAGGTAGAAAGGCGGTTATTCACTTGTTGAAACATAGTAAGTGGCTTCTGCTCCTTATCGTTACGTTTGCTTTTTTCATTCCAAAGGAAGCATTTGCCCATGCATACGTCGTCAGCTCGAATCCAGCGGCAAATGAAGAGCTGGAGAAGCAGCCTCCTTCGGTCTCTATCACATTTAGTGAAGGAATCGAAAGTGGATTTCATGCCATTAAGGTGCTAAATGCTAAAGGTGATCGTGTGGATCAAGGAGATACGGTCATTAAAGATCAAAAAATCATGGAAGCTGCTTTAAAAAAGGATTTACCAAAAGGAATTTATACCATTCAATGGAATGCGGTATCAGCAGACGGGCACTCTGTCTCTGGCATGATCCCGTTTAGTATTGGCAAAGCGGATGGCGGTTTTGACCAATTAGATCAAGGTCAAACGAATGAATCTATTGATGTTGCCTCGACCATTGACAAAGCCTTTCTTTATACGTCGTTTAGCTTATTTCTCGGGACCATTTTGTTTGGACTGTTTTGGTTTAGGGCAGCCATTTCACCTGTATTAGCGAAACGAATGAAATGGCTTTTGACATTGTCATTGGTCATGATGGGCGGAGCACTCGTGTTCCAGCTGCCGATTCAAACAAAATCAGCAGCAGACGTGTCCTTTTTGGGAGCATTTCAGCCATCGCTTTTACAAGAAACCATTGCGTCGACTTCTGGCGGTAGTTTGTGGATGATGCTCATGGTGTCATTTGTTCTTCTGACCATTTGGAGCATTGTTGCGATGAAAAAAGGGGATTTTACTTCTTTTCGGGTATGGTTGTTTCCACTTCTCCTATTCGCAGTGCTTCTCTGGCTGAAGGCGCAAATCGGACATCCAGCAGCAACCGATAATAAAATACTGACAACGTCACTTGATTTCATCCATCTCGTTTCTGCATCGATCTGGGTCGGTGGTTTAACAGCCATTGTGCTTTTATTGTTGAAGAAGCTGCCAAATGAAGATCAACCGCTCATACGAAATACGTTAACGGCGTTTCATCCTTGGGCACTGCTCTCTGTTGGACTCATTGTGTTTTCAGGATTTGTAAATGCGATCTTTATTTTGCAATCGTTTGATGCTCTTTTCGAATCAGCATACGGACGAACCTTTTTAATCAAGCTTGGTTTATTTATCTTGATGGGCCTTCTTGGGCTTGTCCATTACTTGATGCTAAGATGGGAAAAGAAACAGAAACAAAACGTTTCGTTACGAGCTGAGTGGATCATCGGAATCGCTATATTGTTATTAACAGCTGTATTCACCAACATTCCGAGCCCTCCTCCGCCTGCACCTGAGCCGTTCTTCGGTGCAAACCAAGTCGAGCATCGTGACATTGTGTCCATGAGCATTACCCCGAATGCCCCGGGGAAAAACACATTCGAGGTCGCATTTACGAAGAAGGATGGACAAACGATTACTGATATTCAATCTGTGTCAGCCAAGATCCATAAAGTCGCCTTATTCGGTGAAGAGAAACCGAGTGAATTTCAGCTGAAACGATTAAAAAATGGTCATTACTCTGCTGAAAACCTCTTGTTAAATGAAAAAGGTACTTGGAAAATTGAAATCCATGCGTTAACTGGTTCTTTTGAAAATATCGATACCACATTTATTAGAAGAAACTAAAAGGAGTTCATACCATATGAAAAAATACGTTAAAGCTTTATTACCAATGCTTCTCGCTTCATTTTTATTGGCGATTCCTGTAAGTGCTCACGTCACAGTCAAACCTGATACGTCTGCGACAAATGCGTGGGAAACCTATACGTTAAAAGTTCCTTCTGAGAGTGACAGTCCAACGACTAAGGTTGTCGTGACAATACCTAAAGGCGTAGAATTCCAACAATACGAGCCTGTCCCTGGATGGAAAACGTCAACTGAAGAAAAAGATGGCAAGGTGACAAGAGTGACTTGGGAAGCAACTGGTAAAGGCGTGCTTGCCGGACAGTTCCAGCAATTCGTTTTTGTAGCGAAAAACCCTGAAAAAGCAGGGGAAGCTGCATGGGATGCGTATCAATATTATAAGGATGGAACGGTTGTTGAATGGACTGGCGATAAAGATGCTGATAAGCCGCATTCGATCACAAACATTGTGGCATCTAATACGGTAACGGATTCCCATGGTCAAGAAAAACCAAAGGAAGAAAAGGCATCTGAAACAGCCTCCAATTCTCCTTCACCACTTGTGCTAGGGTTGTCCATTGCTGCTCTAGTCGTAGCACTGATTGCGCTTGTGCTTGTTTTTAGAAAGAAATAATTGATTCGTAAGCGATCGTTTTCACGGGAACGATCGCTTTCATTTCTTTCCACCTTATTTGAACACGAGATGCAAGGCTTTGCCTGCAAGCTAGGAAGATCACCCCCATTTTCCCAACCTATTATTACCAATATAGGATTGAATAGGATGATGACGCATGCCATAATGAGACACATGACCACCTAGGAGGCTATAAGATGAACCATCTAATTATATTTGCTCATCCCCAGCAAAGCTTAAATCAAACCTTATTAGATCTTGTTGTCAGCACTCTTTTGAACAATGGTCATAAAGTGACTGTTCGTGATGTTTATGCTCTTGGTTTTTCGCCAGAACTAAGCATCTTGGAAAAGGCTGCGATCAAACGGGGTGATCTCCCAATTGCCATTCAAACTGAGCAGAAGCTGATTCAGCAAGCAGATGTCCTAACGTTTATTTTCCCCATTTGGTGGACAGGCTTACCCGCTATGCTAAAGGGCTATGTAGAACGCGTTTTTTCTGAGGGCTTCGCTTATCAAATCAATGAGTATGGGGCTATTGAAAACCTGCTTCGGCACAAAAAAGGTGTCATTATCAACACGCACGATGCTCCAAGGACCTTTCTTGACTCTAACCGGATCGTTTCCGCTTCCCACCGAATGACAGCAGATACAGAAGTCTTCAATTTTATTGGGGTTGAGCCTGTTGAACGGCTTTTGTTCAGCAGCATGGAGCAGGCATCAGCAGATTACATCCACGAAATTCTGAAAGAAACAAAAGAAACGGTGGAGCAGCTTTTCCCGCCGGCTGTTTAACATAAAAAAGACTGCCGAGATTCCTTATTCGGACAGTCTTTTTCACGTTTATTCGTCTAAACCAATGGATACATATTTGGTTTCTAAATAGGGTTCGATCCCTTCGATGCCGCCTTCTCGGCCAATTCCGCTCTCTTTCATTCCTCCAAATGGTGCTTGAACAGCCGATGGACCGCCATCATTCCAGCCAATAATCCCGTAATCAAGATTCTCTGAGATGTAGAGGCCGTTTCGATAATTCTCTGTAAAGAAATAAGCTGCAAGACCAAAAGGTGTATCGTTGGCTAATTCAATCGCTTCATCTAGCGTTTTAAATGTCGTAATCGGTGCCACTGGTCCAAAGGTTTCTTCATGCATAATGTTCATGGAAGGGTCCACATGTGTGAGAACCGTTGGCTGGACAAAATAATACGACTTTTCATCATCGAAATGCGTATCACCGCCGACAAGAATTTTCGCCCCTTTATCGACTGCATCTTGAATTTGGCAGACAATTTTATCAAAGCCGCGCTTGTTGATAATTGGGCCGATGGATGTGCCTTCTTCAAAGCCATTTCCCACTTTCAGCTTTTCTACCTCTTTGCCAAAGACTTGAGCAAATGCTTCATGAATGTCTTCATGCACAATTAAGCGGTTGGCACAGACACAGGTTTGTCCTGCATTACGGAACTTAGATGCCACTGCTTGTTTGACAGCTAGTTCAAGATTGGCATCTTTGTCTACGATGAGCGGGGCATGACCGCCAAGCTCCATGGATACGTGCTTGACTGTGCTTGCACTGTTTTTAATCAAATGCTTTCCGACTGGTGTTGAGCCTGTGAACGTGATTTTGCGAATCAATGGACTATCTGTGAAAATTTCACCGACTTCTTTTCCATCTCCAACCACCCATTGCAGGGCATCCTCAGGTATTCCGGCTTCGTGGCCTAATTTCACAAGTTCAATAGCCGTCAGCGGCGTGTCTTCAGCAGGCTTCACAATAAAGGTACAGCCCGCCGCAAGTGCTGGTGCTGCCTTTCTCGTGATCATGGCTGCTGGGAAATTCCACGGTGTAATGGCCGCAACAGGACCAACTGGCTGCTTTGTGACGAAAAGGCGTTTGTTCGTCGTATGTGACGGAATGGTTCTGCCGTAGATTCGTTTGGCTTCCTCTGCGTACCATTCAATATATCCAGCCGCATAAACGATTTCGCCTAATGCTTCTTGATACGGCTTCCCGTTTTCTTCCGTGATGATTTTTGCGAGCCTTTCTTTCTGTTCAATCATGAGATCAAACCACTTGCGAATGATATTGGCACGTTCATGCGCTGACGTTTTTGCCCATACTTTGAATGCTTTATGTGAGCGCGAAATGGCGTCTTCGATCTGTTCTTTTGTATGCTGAGCAACTGAAGCAATTTCTTCTCCTGTTGCAGGATTATACACTTTGAGTTCGTTTGTCATGCTCTACCGTCTCCTTCGTTCTTGGATTCATTACATATAGTATATACCCAATGAGTGCCCAACCTAAAAGCAATATCCATTCAGCTGGCCATGATAAGGAAGCCGGCATCCCTGGAAAATAAAATGAAAGAAAAAGGAGACTTAGCCCGATGGCTAAAACGCCTGTCGTCCGCCAATATTTAATGCGGTATGGACGCTCAAGCTCTGGTTCCACTTTGCGAAGTCTCATAAAGGCAATGGACACAATTAAGTACCCGACGATGATCCCGACACCACCTGCATTGACAATCCATACGAGGGCAGGGCGCCCTAATAATGGAGCGAAAAAAGCCAAAGCACCAAGAAATAAAATGGCATTTGTCGGCGTTTTATACTTTGGATGAATATACGCAAACCATTTTGAAATCATGCCTCTTTCCGCCATCGCGTATAGAATACGGCTGGCACCGATAATAAAAGCATTCCAGCTCGTCACAATCCCTGCTACACCGCCAATGACAAGCACTGTCCCAAATGCTTGATGACCGAGAAGCTGCACCATGGCATCTGCTGTCGCCAATGAAGAGGTTTCAAGCTGTCCTTTTGATAGCCCCGCAGCTACCCCAAAGACAATAAGCAGATAAAATACGACCGCACTCACGATGGAAATAATTAAAATTCTCCCAATGATTTTCTTTGGCGCATTAATCTCTGCTGCTACTTGCGGAATCACATCAAACCCAACGAATAAAAAAGGAATCATGACTAATACGGCCATAAGACCGCCAACCCCGCCTTGAAACATTGGCTCAAGGTTTGCAAAATCCCCATTAAATGTCGCGCCGCCTAAAAGGAGAAAACCTGTCAGAATAATCGCTACTGTGAACACAGACTGAAAAATGGCCGCAGGCTTTGCCCCAATGTAATTCAGTGCTGTTAAAAACAATGCACCGCCCGATCCAATCAATACCCATGTGAAATAAACGTCCCATCCCCCTATATTCCATAGGAAGCCAACATGCTGTGTTGGAATCACATAATCAATAACTGTTGGCAAGGCAACAGCCTCAAACGTAATGACGGACACATAACCAAACAATACGCCCCATGCTGAGATGAACGCTGATTTCATCCCAAATGCCCGCTGGACAAAGACGAGCCCTCCGCCTGTCTCTGGAATCGCAGACGAAAGCTCAGCATACGTCAGTCCAATAAAGATGACGAGAATACCTCCTATAACGAAGGCAATCACGCTGCCTAAAAATCCAGCTGTTAAAATCCAATCTCCCGAAAGTACAACCCAGCCCCATCCAAGCATTGCACCAATGGATAAAAACAGTACGTCAGACTGCGACATGGTTTTTGCCATTTGTTGTTTTTGCATACAACCATCCCCCTTTGTTGTTTAGCGTGCTTTGAAGGCGTCCTCGATGATCCCTAGTCCTTCGTGAAGCAGCTCATCTGTGATGACAAGTGGTGTTAAGAAGCGAATAATATTCCCATTAATCCCCGCCGTTAATAAGAGCAGCCCATGCTCATTTGCATATGCTGCAATCGCTGCGGCTGTTTTCTTATCTGGTGTACGCGTAGTTTGATCTTCCACAATTTCAATTGCCGCCATTGCCCCTAACCGGCGGACTTCCCCAATGAATGGATACGTAGTTCTCCAATCATTTGCTTTCTCCTCAATGACTTGTCCGATGTGCTCAGATCGTTGATTCAGTTGTTCTGTTTCAATAATATCAAGAACCGCTAGTGCTGCCACACAGCCTAATGGACTTCCTGCATACGTTCCCCCTAATTCCCCTGGATCTGCCGCATCAAGCAGTTCTTTTCTGCCGACGACACCGCTTAGCGGCAACCCAGCAGCAAGAGATTTTGACACCGTGATTAAGTCAGGCACCACATCAAAGTGCTCAATCGCAAAATATTTTCCTGTTCTTGCAAAACCTGTTTGGATTTCATCTGCTACAAAGACAATCCCGTGCTGCTGACAGAATGAAGCGACATGCTGAACAAAACGTTTCGATGGTACAATGAACCCGCCCTCCCCTTGGACTGGCTCCATGACCACACACGCAACGGTTTCTGGTGCAACGGTAGCGACGAAGAATTGGTTGAATTGATCAATGATGTACTCATCGTAGGCTGCATCGCTTAATCCTTCTGGCTTCTGATAGTAATACGGGTATGGCGCTTGATACACCTCTGACGCAAATGGTCCGAACCCAAATTTATATGGCTTGACCTTGCTCGTCATGCTCATCGTCATATTCGTTCTGCCGTGGAAGCCTCTTGTAAACGAGACAACGGCCTGTCTTTTCGTATATTTACGTGCAATTTTCACCGCATTTTCAACAGCTTCTGCACCTGAATTAAGGAAAATGGCTTTCTTGTCATGGTCGCCTGGTGTGAGGCGGCATAGCTTCTCTGCCAATTCGATATACGATTCGTACATCATCACGTTGAATCCTGGGTGGATCAGACTGTCTGCCTGTGCTTTGACGGCTTCCACAACCTTTGGATGTGAATGCCCTACATTTAACGTACCAATTGCGCCAGCAAAATCGATAAAACGTTTCCCATCGATATCGAACAGCTCGGCCCCCTTCCCCTTTGCTGCAATATGACGGTTGCCATTACTCACGCCTCTTGCGACGTATTGATCTCTTTTCCCCTGCCATTCCTCTGTTGAAAAACGGTTTGTTGTCGTTTGACTCATTGTCATCCATCCCCTTTATGTCTTTTTTATTATTCTGAATATTTTTTGGTATGATAGAAAGTACCAATATCATTTTTTTCATGGTACCAGAGAGGAAGGAATGACGAGATGCTGACAATTCAACTAGATCAAACAGGGGCAAACGGATATATTTATCATCAAATTTATACGAAAATTAAAGGTGAAATTTTAAATCGAAACCTTCAGCCGCACGATCAATTACCATCCAAACGAGAATTAGCCGATGCATTAAACGTCAGCGTGAATTCAGTGAATGGCGCGTATCAGCAGCTGCTTGCCGAGGGATATTTATATTCGGTTGAACGGAAAGGATTTTTTGTGGAGTCACTAGAAACGTTTCATGAATCAGGTCAGCTGAAACCCTCTTCCCTTCCAGCAGATTTAAAGGAAGAGCCGATTGCACGAGACGATTGGTATTCCTTTTCACATATCTCAGTCGATACCACTCATTTTCCCTTTAAAAGCTGGTTGAAAAGTGAACAAAAGGCGATCAGCCTCCACCAAGAAGCGTTTGGCGAGCTTCCGCATCCACAAGGTGTGTACGAGCTTCGGGAAACGATTGCCCGGTTAATCGGGCTGGCAAGAGGCGTCAAATGCTATCCAGAACAGCTCATTTTAAGTGCAGGCACGCAGTCACTTATCCATTCGTTATCAAGCATTCTTCCAGCCGATCAAGTATACGGGTTAGAAAACCCTGGCTATCGCCGGCTCTATCAAATGCTAAAAAACAATCATCACCGAATTGAAACGATTGGCATTGATCAAAAAGGAGTGCGGATGAGTGACATTCAGAAGAAAGAGCCGAATGTGTTGATCATTACCCCTTCACATCAATTCCCAACAGGGGTGATTATGCCAATTTCCCGGCGAATTCAGCTCTTAAACTGGGCAGCCGATGAGCATGACCGTTATATCATTGAGGATGATTATGACAGTGAATTCAAGTATGGGACTGACAGCATTCCAGCGCTGCAAAGTTTGGATCGATATGACAAAGTCATTTATATGGGGACCTTTTCAAAATCATTGCTGCCAGGCTTAAGGCTAAGCTACATGGTGCTCCCGCAGCATTTATTGAGACGCTATAAGGAAGAACAGCACTTCTTCATTCAAACGGCCAACCTTTTTACACAATACACCCTTCTTCATTTTATAAAGGATGGGGCGTATCAGCGGCATATTAAAAGAATGAATGGTTTATATGAGGAAAAGCGGAAGCAGCTCATTGAAGAGCTCGACACGGTTTTTGCTGACAATGTACGGATTATTGGGGAAAATGCTGGACTTCATTTTATCGCAGAGTTCCGCTCAAACCGCACGCAGCATGAGATTTTACAGCGTGCCAAAGAAAAAAAGCTGAAAATGTATGGGATGGACCGTTTTACCCTTGATGAGCAATTACCGGGGCATCAGGAAGGCTTTGTTCCGCTCGTCCTCGGCTTCTCTCATATGCGGCCAGAGGATATTGAGCCGACGGTAAAACGACTGTATGAGTCGATTTATGGAAAATAAAACAGCCAGCTGCTTTACTAGACAGCTGGCTTACCACCGCTCTTTATCTACGGCTAAAATGGATGACACGAGTCCAGGAAAAGCGGTTTCGATGTCTTCTGTTCTTAAAGAATAGTAGCGGTGTTTTCCGTCAATTCTCACTTTCACGATGCCTGCCTCCCTCAGCACTTTGAAGTGATGAGAAAGCGTGGATTTGGCAATATTCATTTCATACGTGCCACATGTCCTCTCGCCTGCTTCTGCTAAGCAGCGGACAATTTCTAACCGGATTGGATCGGCCAATGCGTGCATCACAGAAATCAGTCTCATGTCTTCTTGGGTTGGATGGATTGGATTATTCATACGATAAATGTATCGTATTTTGTGCCAACATACAATCTCCTTACTCGCCTCAAAAAGTAACGATACATCCTTCGGAAACGACTATGACCATATAATAGCTTTCTTGAAGGGAAGGACCTCATTTGACACGAAAGATCTGGACTTACTTATGTATGATGTTACTCGCCATTTGCTTATGTGGATGCCAATCCGTTCGGTATGCCGATTCTAAACCACCTAGTGCAGAAGAGTTATTAGCTCTCGATGAACAGGCAGATTTATTTCAATGGGAAGAAACTGTCTATGAAGCAAATGTAGATTGGACCTATCAACTAACCGTCACTAAAGATCAGCAATTAGGTGTGATTCAGAAAACAGCTGCCGAACATTTTAATCACGGCACAGCTTCCCAGCTGAAAAAAGGGACAGCGATTTACTCTGTAAAGGAGCGAAAAGACCTTTTGATCGCCGAACTTAACGGTCAAATCATCATATATGCCGCACATGCGGAAGGATAAAACACCTGTCATAAGATAGGTGTTTTTTAAGTTTCTTTTCTTGTCATAGGTCATTGGTTTTGTTATCATTGCAAAAGTGACCACTCGGTTTCCATTGTGACCATATGGTTTTGCCGAATCGGAAAGGACTTATGAAGATGAACGAAAAGCAAGAAGAGATTTTGCGAGTTTCAAAGAAATTATTCTCTCAAAAAGGCTATATGAGTGTCTCCATGCAGTCAATTGCCGATGCCTGTAAAATATCAAAAGCGTCTATTTATAAACTGTTTGATTCAAAGGAAGCTCTTCTATTAGAACTGATTAAATACAATCAGTGCAAAATGAGAGAGATTTCTCAAATCATTCATTCAGAAACAACGCTGTCCAAAAAGGAAAAATTCACAAAGAAGATCAAGCTTGAGCTTGAAGAGTTTAAAGAGAATCATAAATTTTTGAATATGCTGTCCTTTGAAGCTTTTTCACAGCATTCACCCATTGTGATTAAGCATTTACGTGAGACACGCTCCATTATCATGCAGCGGCACAGAGACATTATTTTAAGCACATATGGTGAATCTGTTGCGCCTTACGTCTGGGATCTTGTGATTGTTCTCAACGGATTAATGAGAGAATTCATCTTAATGCTGGCCATCGAGCGCAAGAACATCCAATTAGAAAATGCCGCAGAAATGATTATCGGCGTGATGGACCGTGTGTCGAAAAAGCCTTGCTCTATTGAGCCTGTGCTAACAGATCAGCTGATGGACTCTTATTTGCTTTCCACACAGGACGAATATGATGAAGAAAAGCTTGTCATCTCGTACTTAACAAAGATCAAACAAGAGCTTCACACACTGTCAAACGGGGAAGAAAAGGACGATCTCCTCTCTGCGTTTGAACTGCTAAGTGAAGAATTATCAAAGGACCAACCGAGAACCTTTTTAATCAGTTCACTACTCGATTATTTAGGCAAAAGCAGCGTTTTATCACAAAACGTGTCACAGCTGAAAAGCATCATCTTATAGATAAAGAAGGGATAACATGAACCAATCTACAACATCGTATAATCGATCTGTGATTGTGGGGATTTTCCTCGTTGGGGCATTCGTCGCGATTTTAAACCAAACGCTGCTCATACCAGCGATCCCACATATCATGGAGGAATTCAATATTGATGTCAGCAAAGGACAGTGGCTCACTACAGCCTTTATGCTGACAAACGGGATTCTCATCCCAATCACGGCTTTCTTAATTGAGAAATTTTCAAGCCGTTCTTTAGTTTTAACAGCGCTTAGTATCTTTACAGCCGGTACCATTCTTGCTTCATTCGCAACGAATTTCCCTGTATTACTTGCAGCGCGTATTGTGCAGGCAGCTGGCGCAGGGATTTTAATGCCGCTGATGCAAACGATCTTTTTAACCATTTTCCCGAAAGAAAAACGGGGTCAGGCAATGGGCATGGTCGGACTTGTCATATCTTTCGCACCAGCTCTTGGACCGACACTTGGCGGCTGGATTGTTGATGCCTTCAGCTGGAAGTTCTTGTTCTATATTGTTCTGCCAATCGGTATCATTGATCTTATTCTTGCTTTCTTCTTAATGAAAAATGTAACGCAACAAAGAGAGGCACGTATTGATGTTTTATCTGTCATCTTGTCGTCCTTCGGTTTCGGCGGGCTGCTTTACGGATTTTCTAGTGTTGGCACATATGGCTGGACGAGTGCCACTGTCCTCATATCACTGATTGTCGGCGCTGTGAGCTTGTTCTTCTTTATTCTGCGCCAGTCGAATTTGACAAGACCGATGCTTGAATTTGGTGTCTTTAAGTTTGCGATCTTTAGCTTAACGACCTTCCTTGGGATGCTTGTCTTTGCTTTATTGATTGGGACAGAGACGATTCTGCCGCTCTATACGCAGAATGTGAGAGGATTGTCTGCTCTTGATACAGGGCTTATCTTACTGCCAGGTGCTCTCTTTATGGGACTCCTCTCACCAATTATTGGACGGATTTTTGATAAAGTCGGCGGAAAAGGGCTGGCATTAGGCGGGTTTACGATACTTACCGTGACAACCTTGCCATTTATGCTGCTCACCCTTGATTCATCCATCGCCCTCATTACGGTCGCTTACACACTGCGCTTAATTGGGGTTGGGATGATCATGATGCCGCTGACAACAGCAGGTATTAACTCTTTACCGCCTCATTTGATCCCGCATGGGACAGCGATGAATAACACGATGAGACAAGTGGGTGGTTCCATTGGGACGGCAGTGCTTGTCTCCATCATGAGCAGCTCTGCTGCAAATGCAGATTTGGCCAGTCCATTAAAATCAGCCGTTCACGGCATGAACACATCATTTATCGTGTCTGGTTTGATTGCGGTCCTTGGGCTTGTCCTCTCCTTTTTCTTAAAGGAAAAACGCGAGAATAAAGTGATGAAACAGGAGCTATCTTCCTCCTCATCTTCTTCATAAGAATAAGAGTCGGCATATGGCCGGCTCTTTTTTCATATACTCACGCTATATCGTCCTCCTCTAAAATACATTTGTATTTCTAGTGAAGAAAAACCTTGATAATTTAAAGAAAAGAGTTGATAATAGGAACTATTCAATTTGTGAGAAATTTTTTACTATAGGAGATGTATGCTTTGAAGGTCGTTAAATTTGGTGGCAGTTCACTTGCATCTGGCAAGCAGCTGGAAAAGATATTTGACATTGTAACAGCAGATCAAGCTCGAAAAGCAGTCGTTGTTTCCGCACCAGGAAAACGGCATTCAACGGATACGAAGGTCACCGATCTATTAATTAGCTGTGGTGAGCAATATTTACGTTTAGGCGAAGCACACGATTTACAGGAAGCCGTCATCAAGCGGTATGCCTCTATTGCGGATGAACTTGGATTAAGTCATGACGTGATTGACACCATCCGGCAAGATCTAGATGCCCTCTTACAGGCTGATACGTCTCATCCTGAGCGATATCTTGATGCCATCAAGGCAAGCGGTGAAGACAATAACGCAAAGCTCATTGCCGCCTATTTCCGCTATCAAGGTGTCGAAGCCCACTATGTAAACCCAAAAGAAGCCGGTTTATTTGTGAGCGATGAGCCTGGTCAAGCGCAAGTCCTTCCGGAGTCATACGATCATTTGTACAAATTAAGAGAGCGCTCTGGCATCATCATCTTCCCTGGCTTTTTTGGCTTTAATCTATCGGGAGATATCGTCACCTTTTCTCGCAGCGGCTCCGATATTACCGGCTCGATTTTGGCAAATGGTTTGAAGGCAGATGTGTATGAAAACTTTACAGATGTGGATGCTGTCTACGCTGTCAATCCAACGATCGTTCATGAGCCGAAGGAAATTACAGAGCTAACGTACCGGGAAATGCGCGAGCTATCCTATGCTGGTTTTTCCGTGTTCCATGATGAAGCACTCATTCCGGCCTTCCGTGCAGGCATTCCAGTACAGATTAAGAACACCAATAATCCATCGGCAAAAGGCACAAAAATTGTGAACCAGCGGGATCATACAAATGGACCCGTTGTCGGAATCGCTTCAGACAGCGGATTTTGCAGCATTTATATTAGCAAATATTTGATGAACCGAGAAGTCGGTTTTGGGCGTAAGGTGCTGCAAACGCTAGAGGAATATGGGCTTACGTATGAGCACGTCCCTTCTGGCATTGATGATATGAACATTATTTTAAGGCAGGATCAACTGGAGGAGCAGCATATTGAACAAGAGCTACTCGATCGCTTAAAGCTTGTGCTTGATGCAGATGAGGTCGTATTAGAGCCGAATCTCTCCCTCATTATGGTTGTAGGAGAAGCGATGCGTCACAATGTTGGCACCACAGCAAGAGCAGCAAAGGCGCTGTCAAAAGCGAAGGTCAATATTGAAATGATCAATCAAGGATCTTCAGAGGTCAGCATGATGTTTGGCGTCAAAGCGGCTCAAGAAAAAGAAGCCGTTCAAGCGTTGTATGAGGAATTTTTCTCTATGTCTACCGTCCCTGTCTCTCTTTAATCAGCAGGCTGCCAGATCTTAGGATCGGTAGTCTTTTTTGTTCTCACCCGATTCACATGGATTCGCGCATTAAAGTATATCTATTTCTCGTTTGATTTTGTATGATAGAGACAAACCAACTATTGTTCCGGCCTATGATCGGAGCTACAAGGAGTCCTAAAACAATGCCTCGTCAACAACTATTAAAACAGTTTCGCAATTTTCATGATGCTTCTACGAGTATTCTAAATATGATGAGTCAGTTCACTGATGTGAATACACTGTTTATTGCTAAAAACGATCAAACCACCAATCAGATTGTCAAGGTGCTAAATCATGACGAGCAGCTTCTTGAAGAAGGAGAAGAAATTCCTTACGAGAAGACATTTTGCAAGCTGGCGGTCGATCATCAGGATACGCTTGTGATCCCTGATATATCATTGGATGATCGTTCTAAATACTTAGAAGTCACGAAACGTCTTCAAGGCGGATCATTCATCGGAGTGCCGATTGATTTTACAGATGGTACGAACTACGGAACGATTTGCGGGCTTGATCTAAGACCGCAGCAATTCACAGAAGAGCATGTGCATATGTTTGAAACGATGGCTTCTCTATTAAGCTATGTCCTTGAATTAGACCGTGCCAACCGGCAGATTCAGCAATTATCTGTACCGATCGTCCCAGTTGTTGACGGTGTCGCTGTGCTTCCTCTACTTGGTGATATCGAGGAGACACGTGCTCAGCATATATTAGAAACCATTTTACAGGAAAGCTATAGGCTGTCGCTCTCTCATTTGGTCATTGATGTATCGGGAACAAAACGCCTGAATGAACAGAGCATTCAATATTTGGTCAGCTATGCACAAACGCTGAGACTTTTAGGGATTTCAGCTGTTCTAACAGGGATTAAGCAAGACCTTGCTTTAAGTGCGATTCAATCGAATATTTCATTTAAAGACATCACCATTCGGAAGGACTTGCCGCAGGCACTTGCTCATATTGGCTTGACGTTTACCAAAATGGAATAAGAAATGATACTCAAAAAGGGCTAAATAAATTTTAGCCCTTTTTCTTCTTTTTAAATCATGCCAACTGCTGCAAATAAGAAGAATCGTTTCCGTCTTCAATAACTTGTGAAACCTTCTGTGCATGTGATGCGTCTGTGACACTGTTTAATTTTTGCATGATGTCTTCTTTCGATAGTGCATGGCCTGGTGCTCCGCGCGGAATATCGACTCGTTTGCTGATGATGGTGCCATCAGATAAGGTAAGCTTCACAATCGTAAAGCGACCTTTCGGGACAGCGTCTGGATGGGGTTCTATCGTTTGATCATATTCTCTAATCACCCGCTTCATCCATGTGCGCATGTGTGATGGAATGGTTTTTTTCGTAAAGTGATCCAGCGTTAGCGTCTGTCCATACACGGCAAGTGCGATCACATATTCAACACTGAATCGTCCTTCTTCTCCAGTCGAAGGTGCCCGCTCAATAAGCGCTGCATCTCCGCCAGGCGGGAATAGGACATCTACTTGTTTCACCTGCTCCGGTAAGAAAGTACGCTCTTTCATTAATGCTAGGATCGCATCGGCTGCATGATGCGCAGCTGAACAGAACGGGTATACTTTGAACCATAGCCCTGGCGAGACAATACGCCACGTTGTACCATACCCCTCTAGTAAACGACTTTCCGCACGCTCCTGATCTCCATAGAGAGAAAAGAAACCGAGCGCACCATCAAGAACCGATTCATTCCCGCCAAAACCTGAACAAGCTAAGTCCATAGACCAGACGGCTGTTCTAGCCGCTAAGCCGGCTTGTAATGGTTTCATATCAGAGCCGAATTGCTTTCGCATTCCAGCAGATTGCGCTCCAGCAAAGCCGATTGCCTTCATCAGCTCTTCCTGCGAAACCTTTTTTAAATACCCAATGGCACATACTGCCGCAATGGCTCCGAGGGTTCCGGTATTATGCCAGCCCCGTTCATAATGCGCCTTGCCCATGGATTCGCCAAGCCTTGCCATCACTTCAACGCCTGTGATGTAGGCTGCTAAAAATCGATCGCCATACCCTTTGCCGTCTGATAGCTGTGAAAGCAATGCTGGGATGATCACCGCACTCGGATGCCCTCTCACATCTGAATGCACATCATCATAATCAAGGGCGTGGATCAGGTAGCCGTTCAGCATGGCTGCGGATTGACGGCTGACCTTCTTCCCTTGTCCAATGACAGGAATTTGAGCGGATCCGCCTTCTTGTTCCACCAGTGCCACGAGCTTTTGAATTCCTTCATCCTCTTTCGCAGCAAGCGCTGCCGCCGTAGCATCTAACAGACCATTTCTAGCCATTTCTACCGCCCGCTGATCTTGAAGTGGATGAGCAGACAGTACAGCCTCTGCCAGTTGTTTTGTTAGTTCCATGATCGTGACTCCAATGCCCGAACAGCAAGCTCGGCAAAGAAGGCAGCGGCAACAGGGAGTGCGCCTTCATTTAATGTAAAGGCAGGGTGATGCCATTCCTCCGTACCGCTTGTCCCCATCCATACGAAAAAGCCTGGAATGTGTTCTTGATAAAGGGCAAAATCTTCTCCGCCCGGTGACTGCTCTGCCTGAACTACTGTGAGATCCAGCGCACCTGCCGCTTCTTCGACCACCTTTGTCAAACGATCGTCATTTAACACAGAAGGCAAATACGGATGCCATCTCACTTCACCTTTCGCCCCAAATCCCTCGGCAATCCCACTCACGATTTGTTTCATGAGATCGGGAATCATCGCTCTCACTTCAGGCTCAAACGTCCGAACGGTTCCTTCCATCTCAACACGATCAGGAATCACATTCCATGATGTACCGCCTTGAATGCGTGTGATACTGACGACTGCATGATGCAATGAGCTGATGCGGCGGCTGACAATTTGCTGAAGAGCACTTGTGATCTGCCCGCTGATGGCAATCGGGTCCACCGTATGATTCGGAATACCTGCATGACCACCCGTTCCTTTAATATTGATTTCAAACCGGTCTACACTTGCCATCAACGCTTTTTCTCTAATGCCTATAGTGCCAACTGGCAGGTCAGGTTTGTTGTGCATACCAAAAATCGCATCCACTCCATCTAAAACGCCTGCCTCTATGACATGTTTCGCTCCTTGCGCGACTTCCTCAGCCGGCTGGAACAAAATGCGGACCGTTCCTTTGATTTCGTGTTTCCGTTCTTTTAATAAAAGAGCCGCTCCAAAGATAGAAGCTATATGAAAATCATGACCGCAAGCATGCATTTTCCCCGGTACCTTTGAGGAAAATGGTTCGCCAGATGCTTCTTCAATCGGAAGTGCATCAATATCAGCCCTCAGGGCAATCGTTGGTCCCTCTTGTTCTCCTTTGATTTCACAGACAACACCTGTTTGAAGAGCTGGAAAATCGAGTACGGTAATTCCTTCTTCTTCTAACCAGCCGCGCAGTTTTTTAGTCGTTTCATGTTCTTCAAATGCCAGCTCTGGATGCTCATGAAGCGCTCGGCGAATGTTAATTAAACGTTTGTTTAAAGCATCATTTCCTAATGATTTCACTGATACTCACCCCTCTAAAGAGTAAAAAGCAGCTTATGCTTCTTCAGCCGCTGCTTCTTTTTGAATAAATCGTTTTGTCCGTTCATTCTTCGTTTCATCAAATAGCTCAGTTGGTGTGCCCTGTTCAATAATATGACCATCCGCCATGAAAATCACATGGTCTGCCACTTCTCTAGCAAACGTCATTTCGTGTGTGACGATGATCATCGTTGTTTCTTGAATCGCAATGGACTTAATGACTTGAAGCACACCTGAGACAAGCTCTGGATCAAGCGCTGACGTTGGTTCATCGAGTAAAATCGCATGTGGATCAACTGCTAATGCGCGGGCAATCCCGATTCGCTGCTGCTGTCCGCCAGATAACGTGACTGGATAGCTGTCAGCCTTTTGCTCTAATCCTACCTGCTTCAGCAGCTTCATTCCAATCTCATTAGCCTGCTGCTTCGTCATTTTTTTCGTCACAAGCAGTGATTCTGTGATGTTTTGCAGTGCTGTCTTGTTTTTAAATAAATTATAGTTTTGAAACACCATGGCCGTTTGTTGACGCAGGTGATGGGCTTCTTTTCGTGTATATTTAGACGCATCGAGCTTCGCATCGCCAATTTCAATCGTGCCTTCATCTGGTATTTCTAATAAATTTAAGCAGCGCAGCAAGGTGGATTTACCGGAGCCAGAAGGTCCGATAATGGCCACAACCTGCCCTTTTTGCACGTCGAGATTCATTCCGTCTAAGACGACAAGGTCGCCGAATGATTTCTTCAAATTGGTGAGCTTGATCATGTCCACACCTCCTTAATTCCGGTAAGGTTTGCTAATTTTTCGTTCAAATAGGTCTTGAAGGAAACTATAAATGATGGTCATCACCCAATACACAATCCCTACAGCTAAATAGGTTTCAAAGTATTTATAGTTCGCCGACGCAATCATCTTCCCTTGTGCAAACATTTCTGCCACACCAATCGTAAAGGCAAGAGATGTTTCTTTTAAAAGACCGATAAAGGTATTTCCCGTTGCTGGAATGGCATTTCTAATTGCCTGCGGGAAAATGATTCTCACGTAAGACTGCCATCTTGTCATGCCGACAGATAGACAAGCTTCCAGTTGCCCTTCATCTACAGAATTAAGGGCCGCTCTGAAAATTTCTGCTAAGTATGCTGAGTTTTTAATACTTAATCCGATAATGACCGCTGTTAGGGCATCCATTGAGGTCATCGCAGGGAATAGCTGCGGAAGACCAAAATAAATGAGAAAGAGCTGAACCAAGGTTGGAACCGCTCTGAAAAAAGAAATATACAGCTTGGCAAATTGGTATAAAACAGGTATCCGGTTTTTCGTAATGAGAGCGAATACCACACCAATGATAATGGCAAATACCATGGAGACAATCGCCATGAAGATCGTTATCGGCAAGTATTGGATCAATGTCGGAAAAACCGTCACCATATACTGCCAATCAATTTTGTTCATGTCTGCTCTTCACCGCCGCTGTCGTTATTTTTTAATTGGCACTGTGACATCGTCTTTGAAATACTTCTCAGACAATTTCTTAAGTGTCCCGTCTTCTCTTAATTCTTTGATCGCTTTGTTAAATTCTTCTCTTAGCTTGTCATGCTTTTTATCTTTTGCAAATGGGTAGCCTACTTCTTCATACACAATTGGGTTGCCAACGATTTTGAGAGGCAGACCTGTTTTTTCAATTTGAGCAAGTAATACACTGCGTCCGTTGACATAAGCATCTACACGGCCATTTGCCACTTCATTTAAGACACCGTCTTGCGTTTCATATGTTTTAATATTGATTTTTTTGTCCGGATCTTTGCTCTCTAAGTTTTTGGCGTGGTTAGAGCCAAGAACCGCCGCCACTGTTTTTCCTTTTAAATCATCAAGACCTTTGATGTCGTTGTTGTCCTTTTTTACGATGATTTGTGTTCCTGCGTAAGCGTACGTATCAGTAAAATGAAACGTTTGTTTACGCTCATCTGTGACTGCGACTTGGTTTGACACTGTATCCAGCTTACCAGATGTCAGCTGCCCCATGAGTCCGCTGAATTCACTCAGCTGCCAGTCTAGTTTGTAGCCTAGTTTTTTTGCGATGGCTTCAGTTACTTCGACATCGAAGCCAACAAGCTTGCCATTGTCTTTATAAGCAAACGGATAGCTTTGCCCTGTGGCACCTACTTTCAACACTTTTTCGTCTTTGCCTTCACTCTGATTGTTACCGCCGCAAGCTGCTAAAACTGCCAACATTGCTGCAAATAGAACGACTAGCCACTTTTTGTTTTTCATGATCGTATACCCTTCTTTCCTCTTATGGTTGTGTGATATCTGACCTTAGTTGTTTTTTAAAATAAACCGTGATGTGACCCTTGCCTAAATCCTTTTCTCCTGCTCTGACGTAGCCTTTGCGCTCATACATGTCTATGAGCCACGGATGCTTATCAGCTGTACCAAGAGATACGTATGGCACCTTCAAGGTATCTCTTAACACTTCGGTTTCCACCCATTCCAGCAAGACAGAGCCTGTCCCTTTTTTGGCGGATGGTTCTGAGGCAAACCACCAAATATGAGGGACGCCGAACGGGCCTGGCTGTTCTCCCCAAGGCATACGGAGCGACAAGGTAGATAGAAGCTCTCCGTTTTCTTCCATCACATAGCAAAGATTCTTTTGTACATTTTTTTGAACGAGAGCGAAATCAGCATGTGCTGCTTGGAACTGGATGCCGAGCTCACGAATTGGCTCATAGGCTCTTGTTGTCAGTTCAAGCAGCGCCTCTATATCTGCCTCTGTTGCCAGACGAAACGTGTATCCCAACGTTAGTCACCTCACCCTTATGTCGTGTAGCGATTTTTTGGCTGTGTTAATCCTAGATTTTCTCGTAAGGTTTGTCCTGTGTATTCTGTTTTGAATAAGCCTCTTTCCTGAAGGATTGGGACGACGCGGTCTACGAACATGTCCAGCCCTTCTGGCAATAGCGGCGGCATGACGTTAAAGCCGTCTGCTGCTTCTTCATTGATCCATGTTTCCATCACATCTGCGAGCTGCTGAGGTGTACCAATGAAAATATTATGACCACGAGAGCCGGCAACCGATTGATAGAGCTGGCGAATAGTCAGGTGATCCTTTCTCGCCATATTCATCACGAGATCAAAACGGCTTTTCACCGCATTTGACGTGCTTGGATCAATCTCTGGAAGCGGTCCGTCTAAAGGATACTGAGACAGATCAATCCCACCTAAGTAGTTTTGCAGAATGCTCAGCCCAATCTCAGGAACAATCAGCTCCTGTAATTCTTCATATTTCGCTTTGGCTTCTTCCTCTGTATCAGCAATAATCGGGAAGATCCCCGGCATGATGCTGACGTCCTCTCTAGCACGACCAGCAGCCTTTACTTTCTCCTTTAAGCTTTGATAAAATTCCTTCGCTTTTTCGAGATCGTTTTGTGCAGTGAAAATGAGTTCAGCTGTTTTCGCTGCAAGCTTTTGACCATCTTCGGATGATCCTGCTTGAATGATCACTGGCTGCCCTTGAGGTGTGCGTGATACGTTGAGAGGACCCCTTACTGAGAAGAACTCCCCTTTATGCTGGAGCTCATGAAGCTTACTAGATTCAAAGAATTCTCCCGTTTCCTTGTTTCTGACAAGGGCGTCTTCCTCCCAAGAATCCCAAAGACCTTTGACGACTTCAACGAACTCTTCTGCTCGCTCGTATCGTTTATGGTGTGCTAAATGCTCTTCGCCGCTAAAGTTTTTCGCTGTTTCTTCAATAGAAGATGTGACCACATTCCATGCCGCTCTTCCGCCTGATAAATGATCAAGGGAGGCAAACTGTCTTGCAATATGGAAAGGTTCACTGTATGTAGTGGATGCTGTTGCTGCTAAACCAATTGATGAAGTAGACTCAGCAATGGATGAAAGCAGGGTGAGCGGTTCAAATCTCGTGAGTACATTCGGATGAGAGGTTTGGTTAATGGATAAGCTGTCAGCTAAAAAGAGTAAATCCAGCTTTCCTTCCTCTGCTTTTTTCGCTAATTGTTTAAAATAATCCAGGTTCATGGCTGCATCTGATACGGCGTTCGGATGTCTCCAAGAGGCAACATGATGTCCAGTTCCTGCAATGAATACGCCTAGCTTGAGCTTCCTTTTCGGCTGTGACACTTGTTCTTCATCCTTTCTATATCCTGCTGTATCAAACTGAAGTCCTCAGAAGATACATTTTTCTGATTGAATTAATCGGTTTTATCAATAAAAAAAGGGCAAATGTTGCGAAAAATGAAAAATAATTATTACTATATGCCCTTTTTACAGGATTGTCAACCGCCTTCTGAACCTCCAAAATTAGGGATTTGACTCGTTTATCACGGTGTATCGATTTCAATATTTCCGATGAGCCGGTCTGTGGTATGTGTCACCAATTGACTGCGTTCCAGCATGTTATGGGCGATCACGGAATGAGTGGAAGAAATGGTGCGGACGGCAATCGCTTTTTGAGGAGACAAATTAATGATGTTATTCCGCAGCACACGGGCTGAGGCGGCTTGATCAATAAAGATCGCCGTCGGCTGTCCGAACGAACGATTTAAATAAAAGCGGTTATCTCCGATTTGTGGTGAACCGTTTTTAATATACATCACGACATATAAAGATGATTCTTCAAAGGAATTGTCTTTGATTTCTAATGGCCCCGTCGTGCTACTGTATACGGCGTAGTTTTGGTAGTGCTTAAAGCGATTATGCCAAATGAAAGCCTTTGCATTTCCAGTGACACTGATCGTATACGAAGACGCAAGCTCTGGGTGTCCCTCTTGAATAAAGTGATTGCCGTTGATTCCAGCTTCTCCATCCTGCACCCAGATCCCTCTGCTGAAATCTTTGAATTGATTGTGCTGGATCAGGATATTCGTTCCTCTCACCATCGCCCCATCGATCACCGAATAGATGGTATTGTTTGAAAAGACGACGCTATCCGATTGATAGATACGCAGTGCTGCGCTTCTTTGCCCTGTATTCGTCCCCGATTCAATATGATTTCCTTCTATTAGAATACGATTCGCCATATAAACGGACAAAGCCGCATCTTCAAATAGACTGATCTTATTCCCTGTAATGTGAACACTGTCGCCCCTCACATCAATCCCTTTTTCAAACCCTTCAATCATATTACCGATAATTATCACATTGTTTTCCGATTGATCAAGAGAGACACCTAAGCTCGTAATTCCTGCTTTTGTTACGCCTCCTCCTACTGCACGGATCAAATTGTTTGCAATGATTGTTTCGGTGGCAAAGCCATAGGAGATGCTACTGTCTGTATGATTGCCTTCGATGATGACACCATAGCCATTGAAGTTATAAATGGAGCTTGCGGCACCACCTCTTACAATGTTATTTCGAATTTGAATATTCAGTGGTTCCTCCATATTAACCGCGTTTTCTCCGTAGCCTTCAATATCAATGCCCATTCTTGGCTCGACTCCGTTTACTCCTGCTCTCTCCAGCAGACAGTCCTCCACAATGACCCCGTCACAGCCTGTAATCGAGATATTGTTTCGTCTTGAATCTGTGATGTGGCAGCCGGAAATATGAATAGATGAAGCAGGCGAGTATGATTCAGCTTGTGATAATAAACCGTGGGGACTGACAATAATGCCGTCTCCCGTACAATTCTTGATTTGCACACGGTTCACTTCCACATTAGAGGCCCCTTCAATACATATCCCAAAACCCCACTCATGGGTTTTTCGTTCAGGGGGAAGCAAGTTGTACACATGCTCATGGCGATCTCCTTCGATTCGCCCGCCCCGGATGGTCACATGCTGAACCTTTCCTATATAAAAGGCCGCATACCCCCATGAATTATTTGGTTTTACCTTAATCACGGCATCCGGCGCCATCTCAATGGTCATATGACTTGGCACACGTATACCCGCACCTCGGAAAGGAAAAAATCGATCCCCTCTGTACACTGCATCGATGACATACGTTCCGCTCGGCAGCCAGACGTGAGAATACCCCTGTGCTTTCGTCCATTGTAAGCATTCATTGAGCTTCGCTGTACAGTCCGTTTTCCCATCCGCCAGCACACCAAAATCTTGTACATTGACAACAGGCTTTTTTAGATCAGATTCATTCAATTCCCCCAACCTAAACCCCTCCTATTCACACATGTCCTCTTGTCATCCTATGCATGTGTAAAAGGTTTGCTTGTACAATCCTTCAAATTTTAAATAAATTCTTCCAATATAACTTTCTGACCATTCTTACTTGAAAGAATTTTTCGTTTTTTGAGTCTTTACGCCTATTTAACTAACATTTTCCTGTTTTAGAATAGTTTTATATTGACACAAGAACTATACAAGAATATCATTTTTCTCATATCTCTTTTTTTAAGAAAGGATCTATGCCATGTCTACAATTGACCACGATAAAATTGTTAAAAGTGTTCCTCAAAAAGGGTTTTTTGGACATCCTAAAGGACTTTACACACTGTTTTTCACTGAATTTTGGGAGCGTTTCTCTTATTACGGCATGCGTGCACTGCTTATTTACTATATGTACACAGAGGTGACAAAGGGCGGTCTTGGTTTTGATCAGACGACAGCCAATTCGATCATGTCTGTCTACGGTGCGCTTGTCTATATGTCAGGCATTATTGGCGGATGGCTCGCCGACCGGGTATTCGGTTCGTCCAGTACGGTCTTTTATGGCGGGGTGTTCATTATGCTTGGACATGTCATTTTGGCTTTGCCAAGCGGAGCAACAGCGCTCTTTATTAGTATGGGACTGATTATTATTGGGACAGGTCTTCTAAAGCCGAACGTTTCAAACATTGTTGGCGACCTGTATTCCAAAACAGACCCACGCAGGGATTCTGGCTTTAGTATTTTCTACATGGGGATCAACATGGGCGGTTTTATTGCCCCATTAATTGTCGGAACACTCGGTCAAAAAGTGAACTTCCACCTCGGATTCTCACTTGCTGCCGTTGGGATGCTTGTTGGTCTGATTACATTTGTGATCACGAAAAAACCGAATCTTGGTCTTGCTGGTACTTATGTGACAAATCCGTTATCAGATACTGAACGCAAGAACTTCAAAATTTTCGGAACATTAATTGCCATTGTGCTCGCTGTTTTTGTCGTCATTGGCATTCAAACTGGCGCTCTTACGATTAATCTATTCACTTGGTTTGTCAGTGTTCTTGGGGTGCTTATTCCGATTGTGTATTTCATCGTCATGTATTTCAGTAAAAAGACGAGCCCAGTGGAGCAATCCAGGGTTCTCGCTTATATTCCATTGTTCCTTGCTGCGGTGATGTTCTGGGCGATTCAAGAACAAGGCTCAAACATTTTAGCCACATATGCAGATCAACGAACAAACTTGAATTTCCTTGGGATGACACTTGCCTCTTCATGGTTCCAATCATTGAACCCAATTTTCATTGTGCTCTTGTCTCCTGTGTTTGCTTGGTTGTGGATTAGACTAGGGAAAAAACAGCCATCTACCCCGATTAAGTTCTCACTTGGCCTTCTGTTTGCAGGATTATCCTTCATCATCATGATCATTCCTGCCTACATGTCTGGCCCGAATACACTTGTAAGTCCATTATGGCTCGTTCTGAGCTTCTTCCTTGTCGTGATCGGAGAGCTCTGCCTATCACCAGTTGGGCTGTCAGCGACAACAAAGCTTGCACCTGCTGCCTTCTCAGCGCAAACGATGAGCCTTTGGTTCCTTTCAAATGCGATGGCACAGGCGATCAATGCGCAAGTGGTCAAACTGTTTGATAAAGTGCCAGAAACCGTCTATTTCGGTATCATCGGATTGCTTGCCATCGTTTTATGCGGTGTGATGCTATTACTTACACCAGTGATTAAGAAAGCGATGAAAGGCGTTCATTAATAAAAAACTGGACATGAGTACATCATGTCCAGTTTTTTACTTTATTTATGATCAGTCTTCATTTAACCTAAAAAAATGTATTGCGTTTCTAAGTCATTGAATAATATCAATGACTATTTAACAAAAGAACTTAAATCAATCTGTTAATAAAAGTAATATCTTACTGTATTATTAATTCGTTTTCATTGGTACTGTCTCTCATTTATTTCAATGTTAAAATAATTCACGGCATTGTTATAACAAATATCTTTGACTATTTTTCCTATAAATTCGTAATCCCTTGGAAGCTCACCATTTTCTATCCAAGTCCCAAATAAATTACATAAAATTCTTCTGAAATATTCATGGCGAGGGAACGATAAAAAGCTTCTTGAGTCTGTAAGCATACCTACGAAAGTGCTAAGCAAACCTATATTAGATAATGTTTTCATTTGATCTAGCATGCCGTCTTTTTGATCATTAAACCACCACCCGGATCCAAATTGAATTTTTGCTCTGGTATCAGAAGACTGAAAATTCCCTATAGTAGAGGCCACAATAGCATTATGAACGGGATTTAAATTATAGATAATGGTTTTAGGTAAAAGGTTATCTTTGTCTAAGTCATTCAAAAAACCATTTAAATGTCTTGCTAGGTGGAAGTCAGACATAGAGTCGTACCCACTATCTTTTCCCGTTAACTTGAACATTCGTGTGTTATTATTCCTTAAAGCACCTATGTGTAATTGCATGGTCCAATGAAGAGAATGATATTTTTTACTCAGGTGAATAAGAGTGTTTGTTTTAAATTTATTTATATCCTCTTGGGATAGTGTTTTTCCTTGCAGCGCACGTACAAATATAGAAGACACTTCTTGTTCAGTAGCTTGTGAAAATGGAAATATTTCAAAACCATGATCAGAAATTCTGCATCCATTCGCGTGAAAATAATCAATTCGTGAATGTAATGAAGCGATAAAGTTTTCATATGTTAAAACAACGCCGTTGATTGACTCACCTAATTTTTCTATATAATTCACAAAATTTGATTGTTCAATATTTAAAGCATGATCCGGTCTAAATGTAGGTAGGACCCTAGTTGTAATTCCTACATCTTTACGTATGATTTGATGAATTTCTAAAGTATCGATTGGATCATCAGTAGTACATACAACTTTCACATTAAATTTTTCTAAAATTCCATTTGTGGACATGTTACTTTCATTTAATCTCTCATTACAGATATCCCAAACTTTATGTGCATTTTTTTCTGAGAACAACTCATTTATATTGAAATAACGACTTAATTCTAAATGTGACCAATGATAAAGAGGGTTTCCTATTGTATATGGAACAGTTTGGGCCCAAGCTAAGAATTTTTCCTTGTCACTTGCATTCCCCGTGATAAATCTTTCTTCTACGCCTAACCATCGCATAGCCCTCCATTTATAGTGATCTCCATTAAGCCAAATATCAGTCATATTTTCATATTTTTTGTTAATAGCAATGTCATCAGCCATTAAATGCGTATGAAAATCATAGATTGGCATATTTTTCGCGTAATCATGATAAAGAACTTTTGAACTTTCGTGATTAAGCATCATATCTTCGCTTAGGAATGTAGACAATATAGTCACCTCTATACTTATGTTTAGAAAATCTCAATTAAATGAAATAAGGTGTTATTAACAAAAATAACACCTCACTTTTTTAGATCTTACTTAATTCAAACTCCGTATTTACGTAGATTGCGTCTCGTTGTGCAATTAAGCATAGTTCTGCGGCTTTAAAAGTATGTTCTTGAGTCATAGCATTTTCAGTATCGTTTAAACAATCTAAAATAAGTTCACTAAAGTAAGGGAATCCTACTTCTCCATTTAGAGAAAAATGTTGCTCTGTATGTTGATTTACTAAGTATAAATGGTCTCCTATTTTATCCCTTGCTATGTCTACGTATTTGCGAATTTCAATATACCCATCTGTTCCAAGAATGAATGTGCGCCCATCCCCCCAAGTGCTAAGGCCATCAGGAGTCAGCCAGTCTACTCTAAAGTAGTTTGTAGCCCCATTATCAGCAATCAAAGTAGCATCGCCGAAGTCTTCCAATTCTGGATATTGATGATGTTTGTAATTGCCCACTTTACTATGTACAACTTTTGCATCTTTTGCGCCAGAATAGTAAAGGAATTGTTCAATTTGGTGACTACCAATATCACATAGAATACCTCCGTAATACTCCTTTTCAAAAAACCAGCTTGGTCTGCTTTCTACATTACTACGATGTGGGCCAGTTCCAAGAACTTGTACCACTTTTCCAATTGCTCCTTGTTCAATCAATTGACCAGCAAATACGGCACTCTCCACGTGCAAACGTTCACTATAATAAACAGCCCATTTAAGCCCCGTTTCAGCTGTTTTTTTACGAGCAAGCTCCAATTGTTCTAACGTTGTAAATGGTGATTTATCCGTAAAGTAATGCTTACCACGATCTAAAACACGCAGTCCTAAATCACAGCGTTTAGATGTAATGGCTGCGCCTGCCACGAGCCTTACATCTGGATCTTCGAGAATTTCTTTCTCACTTTTGGCTACCTGTACCTCCGGATATGCTTTACAAAATTCTTGTACTTTTTTCTGATCATTATCATAAACCCATTTTAATGTAGCCCCAGCCTCGGTTAATCCATTGCACATTGCATAGATGTGTCCATGATCAAGACCTATAGCTGCTATTACGAATTGTCCTTCTGTAACGACAGGGGCACTTTTTCCCTTAGGAGCATAATTCATTCCATCACTTTTCTGCATGATTGTTCCTCCTCTAGCTAGCTTCCAGTTTATTTTTAATAATTTAATAACGTTAGACTCATAGTTTCTCGTAATTTCCTCCAACGGTTATCGTATCGTCTGAAAAATTTTCTACACTGCTTTGTTTTTCATAAAAATGCTTAACGTTCGCGAGCATGCCTTCACGTGTGTAAAAAGGATCGTCTGCTAAAAGAGGAAGCTTCACATTAACACCTAGGTTTTCAGATTTATAGATGGCTGTAATAAGTTCTAGTGTATTTCTTCCTTCTGTTCCATCAATCAGAAGCTTCTGGTTACCCTTGATAGCCATTAAAAAATTATTTATTTGTCCTTTATGCCCTTCAAATAGTAATTCCGGATATTGATTAAAAGCTTCCTGAATACGATTTTCTAAATCCTCATCATTTTTCTCTTGAGGAAACCCATTTTCTTTAGCTATTTGAGCATTTACTTTCCACGGGACAGATACTCTAGCTTTTTCACCTTGAAAAATCAGTTGTTGTTCTTCTCCATGATGGACAACAGAACTGGTTACTTGTGCTAAGCTACCATTTCCATAGCGAAGTACAGCAATAGAAAGGTCTTCAACCTCTGCATTATCATGCAGGGTATTACTAGTTGCTGCAAAAATGTCAGTCGGCAATCCTAACATCCATTGCAACATATCAATATGATGGACAGCATGATTAAGTGTACAACCTCCACCTTCTTTTTCCCATGTACCGCGCCACCATAAATCATAATAACTATGACCACGCCACCAAAAAGAATCCACTTGAGTATGAGCGATTTTTCCAATTAGGTTTTGATCAAGGACATGTTTTAATCTCATAATGGGAGTCATAAACCTGTTTTGAGCAACAACGGATAAAAGCTTCTGGCTTTCAATAGATGCTTTTATCATTTCGTCACATTCTTTTAGAGAAGAAGCCATTGGTTTTTCTACTAAGACATGTTTGCCTGCTTTAAGAAAATCGATAGCAATGGTTGCGTGCATATAAGGAGGTGTACAAATGGAAACGGCATCAATAGTAGGATCATTCAATAACTCTTGGTAGTTAGCGACAACTCGTGCTTCTAGGTTATATTTTGTTGCTGCAGACATTGCTTTTTCAGGATAAATATCAGCTAAAGCTACAATTTTACTGACTTCATGCATTGCAAGATAAGCCTCAATATGGGCAGTTGCAATAGATCCAGTTCCTATAATTGCGATGTTGGACATATCAATCTTTCCCTTCTGCAAGAAGATAAATTTTCACTTCTAATAATGAGATAGCGCTTTCAAAAAACTTAATGATTCACCTAACTGATAGATCAGAGTACCGTTCGTTTTATTAATATTCTAGTTATACTAGTATGGTAGATCAAAAACATTATAACTCAATCTTTTTGAATTTTGTATAGTTTTTTGAATTTTCTTTTTAATCTCCCACACTTTTATTATTGATCATGGCTTACATAGTTGGAATCATCAAGAGTTATAAATACTCACAGGACAAATAATCAGAAAAATTAAATTAGTGTCTACCATTCTAATGCACTTGTATGGTAGTATGTTAGAGAAAGGAGATTAGAATAATGAATATCGATTTTAAAAACCAAAACCTCTCTACGAGGGAACAAGTTTACAATATGCTAAAAGATCAAATATTAAGCCTGAAGCTTCCACCTGGGACAAATATTTCTGAAAAAGAAATATCCGTTCAATTTAATGTTAGTCGAACTCCTGTAAGAGAAAGCTTTTTAAAATTATCTCAAGAAGGATTATTAAGTATCTATCCTCAACGAGGTACATTTGTTTCTTTAATTGATTTGAACCTTGTGGAGGAAGCACGGTTTATGCGAGAACATCTCGAGAAGGCAGTAATTAGACTAGCCTGCCAGGAACCTTCTGAAGAGTTGATTATTGATTTAGATATGAATTTAAGTATGCAAAAAATTTGCGTTAAGAAAAAAGACTATAAAAAAATGTTTGAATTAGATGAGGAGTTTCATAGAACTATTTTCAAACGGTGTAAAAAAGAAAAAACATGGTTAGTTATTCAACAGATGAATGTACACTTTAATAGGAGTCGCATGTTAAGACTAGTAACAGATTATAATTGGGATAATATTTTTTCTCAACATGTAAATATCTTCAAAGCTATACAAGATCAAGATGCTGATAAAGCTGAAAAAATCATGGAAGAGCATTTGAAAATTGCACTTGTTGATAAAGAATTATTGAAGAAAGAATATCCAAATTATTTTAAATAAAAATAGGTTGTTACTTATATTTTTAGGGGTGATGGTAGATGAGGATGACATTTAGATGGTTTGGAGAAGGAAACGACACTATAACACTGGAACAAATAAACCAGATTCCAGGAGTGGAAGGAATTGTTTGGGCACTGCATGATGTGCCCGCAGGAGAAGAGTGGCCAATAGAAAGAATTGTAGAAATGAAAAAATTAGCTGATAAACATAACCTTCATATTGAAGTGGTTGAAAGCGTGAATGTTCATGAAGACATTAAGCTCGGACTTCCAACTAGAGATCGATACATAGAAAATTATAAGAAAACAATTCAGAAGCTAGCAAAGGTGGGTGTTAAAGTCATATGTTATAACTTTATGCCTGTATTTGATTGGATCCGTACAGACTTAAATAAAACACTTCCTGATGGCTCTACAGCTCTATTTTATGAACATAGTCGAATTAAAGATATTGATCCGAAAGACTTAGTAAATAAAATTAGTGAGAACTCCAGTTTAACCATGCCAGGTTGGGAACCAGAGCGGTTAAATCACCTCCACCAACTTTTTGAAGCCTACAAAAATATAACAGAAGATGATTTATGGGCCAACTTGAAATATTTTTTAGATCAGGTTATTCCAATTGCAGAACTTCATGATATTAAAATGGCTATTCATCCTGACGATCCACCTTGGCCTGTCTTTGGTCTACCGCGAATAGTAACTAACCAAAAAAACATCAGAAAAATTTTACAACTAAATAGTAGCCAATATCATTGTATAACGCTCTGTACAGGATCTTTAGGAGCAAACTTAGAAAATGATTTAGTTTCTATGATTCACGAATTTATTGATAGGATACCATTTACTCATATAAGAAATGTACGTGTATATGATAACGGGGACTTTGTTGAAACATCGCATCGATCAAAAGATGGATCAGTAGATGTTTCAGCCATTATACATGCTTATTATGAAAGCGGATTCAAAGGTTATTGTAGACCCGATCATGGAAGACACATTTGGGGTGAACAATGTAGGCCTGGATATGGTCTTTATGATAGAGCACTTGGAATTATGTATTTGTGGGGAGCTTGGGATGCATTAAAAAATAAACATTCTGTACTAAAAGAAGCAAAGGAGGAAGCTACATGGTAAACATACAAGAAAATAAAAATTTAGCTGGTAAAGTAGCTGCCATAACAGGAGGAAGTGGAGTACTTTGCAGCGCCATGGCAAAGGAACTTGCTAGACATGGCGTGTCTGTGGCTATTTTAAATAGAACAGTCGAAAAGGGTGAAAAGGTAGCCGAAGAAATTAACCTTATGGGCGGGAAAGCGATTGCGATTAAATGTGATGTTCTGAATAAAGATAGTGTTGAACAAGCCGAGAAGATTGTAACAGAGGAATTAGGCATGTGTACAATATTGATAAATGGAGCTGGTGGTAACCACTCCAGTGCAAATACAACCAACGAAATATTTCAAACAGAAGACCTTACTAATCCTAAGATAAATACTTTTTTTCATTTAAGTACAGATAGTGTGCAAAATGTATTTGATTTAAATTTTATGGGGACTTTCATTCCTACACAAATTTTCACTAAAAATATGGTTCATCAAAAGGGAGCAGTTGTCATCAACATGTCATCTATGAGTGCCCCTTCTCCAATGACCAAAGTGCCTGCTTATAGCGCGGCAAAAGCAGCAATTGAAAATTTCACCAAATGGTTAGCTGTTCATATGGCTGAGGCAGGAATTAGAGTAAATGCTATTGCACCGGGCTTCTTTTTAACCTCACAAAATAAAAACCTTCTCTTAAATGAAGAAGGAGATTATACAGAGAGGTCTCATAAGATTATTTCGAACACACCAATGAGAAGGTTTGGTACGCCAGAAGATCTTCTTGGTACCCTATTATGGCTTGTTGATGATCATATGTCAGCATTTGTTACCGGAGTGACAATTCCTGTTGATGGAGGTTTTATGGCGTATTCAGGTGTTTAATATTTTTATTTTTTTCCTTGTCATACATCTTTATTTTATATATTTTTTTAAATTTATAAGTAGGCTTGGAAAGGAGAAATAAGAATGCAGACTGAGAACAGGAAACTAACACTCAAAAATTATATTGGTTATGGAACAATGGATTTATTTGGAGGGGGAGCATTCGCTATAATAGGCGCATGGATGTTATATTTTTTCATTACATACTGTGGTCTTACCCCTGTTGAAGCAGGATCTATTATTGCAATTGCTCGTATTATTGATGCTATAGCAAGCCCAATTATGGGCCATATCACTGACAATTTTGGTCGTACAAAACTTGGGAAAAAATTTGGAAGACGCAGGTTCTTTTTACTAGTTGGAAGCCCTTTGATGGTTATTTATTCTCTTCTTTGGATTTCTGATATGAATTACTGGTACTATTTAACGGTTTATATTTTGTTAGAATTCCTTGCAGCAATGGTATTAATTCCATTTGAAACACTTGGAGCTGAAATGACTAATGATTTTAATGCACGGACCAAGCTCTCAACAATAAGATTAATCTATTCAGGACTAGGAACATTTTTAGCTACCTTTATTCCAGGCAGATTATTCGAAATATTCGGAAAAGATTCACCTCAAGTTTTTCTTTACAATGGGATTATCTTCACCTTTATTTTTATGGCTGCATTATTAATTACACATAGAACAACATGGGAACGTAAAATAGAAGAAGACATGATAGAACCTTATGGTGTAGAAAAAGTACCTGCTATAGAATCCATAAAAAAATTCATCATTGACTTAACATCTACTTTTAGAATTAGAAGTTTCCGTCAGCACATCACTATGTATATTTGTTCGTTTACTGCCATGGATATTTTAAACGCTGTCTTTGTCTACTTTATTGTGTTTTCTTTAAATAAAGATGCAGTGTTGGCATCAGATTTGTTATCTATTGGTTCATTACTTCAAATGTTATGTACATTATTGTTTGGTTGGCTCGTGATTAAAATAGGTCCTGCGCCATCTTTGAAAATATCTTATATTGCTATTATTACATGTATAAGCGGTTATATATTTTTATACTTCACACAACCAACTTTTATGATTATAGCGCTATATGCTTTCTCTGTTATCTTAGGCATCGGAAAGAGTGGATTATATTATATACCATGGAATATTTACACTTTCATTCCTGATGTAGATGAAATGGTAACTCGTAAAAGAAGAGAAGGAATATTTGCAGGTATCATGACTTTTACACGCAAGAGTACTACAGCTTTAGCCACATTCTTGGTAGGAGTTATTTTACAGGAAAGTGGATTCGTTGCAAGCGCGACGACACAGTCTACTACAGCAATAAATGGGATTGTAGGTATTCTGTTTTTCGGAACTGTAGGGCTAGTCGGTATTAGTTTAGTTATTTCATTTAAATTTAAATTATCTAAGAAAACTCATTCCATTATGATTAATGAAATTAATAGGTTAAAGAATAATGGTTCAATGGAACAGGCTGATGATGAAACAAGAAGTGTTTTGAAAGCGCTAACAGGATGGGATTACGAGAACCTTTGGGGTAATAATAACGTAGGATATCAGAATAAGCTCCAAAATTTTGAACAACAAGATTTTAAACAGCAGGATATGAACTAACTTTTGTTGTTAGTTGAGAACTGCAGCTCAGTTAAATAGTACTTCTATTGATATGAGCAGTTCCAGAATCACTTCAAGAAAAAAACACCTTCAGATTTATATCAGAGGTGTTTTTAAATATCTTAAATTTAGTGCTTCTTTTTGATCTTAAAACCGGATCTCATCATCTCCATGAATTTGCAGCTTAAGCGGTTCACTTTTCGCTTGATGCTTTTTCACATAGCGGTGATAGACGACATACCCAATGATCATGAGAGGAACGCCGACATATAATCCGATGCGCTGCTCCTGATCAAAGGCAAGGCTGATCAACACAACGGTGTTGAGAGTAATCGCAATAATCGGCAGCACCGGATAGAGAGGGGTTTTAAATTTTAAGTTTTCCAGCTTTCCGCCTGCTTTAAGATATCTTCTGCGGAAAAGCATCTGTGATAATGTAATGGTGATCCAGCCAGTCTGGGCACTCATGCCGGCAATGGACACGATCCAGGCAAAAACTGTTTTCTCTGCAAAGAACCCGGATAATAGCGAAATCCCTGTAAACAGGAACGTGAGCAGTAAGGCATTCATCGGAATACCGCGCTGATTCACGCGTCTAAATGCTTTTCCTGCCATTCCTTCTTTCGATAAGGAATAGAGCATTCTCGTCGATGCATACAAGCCAGAGTTGGCAACAGATAATAAAGCGATGATAATGACAAAGTTCATGATATCTGCCGCAAAAGGAATGCCTGTTCTCTCAAATACAGTAACAAACGGACTTTGCAGCACACTCGCTTCTTTCCAAGGCACCATACCCGCTAAGACAAATATAGATAAGACGAAAAAGACGAGTGTACGCCAAACAGTCTGATGTATCGAACGAGGAACGGTTTTCTCAGGGTTTTCACTTTCTCCTGCCGCAATCCCGATCAGCTCTGTTCCTTGGAATGAAAAGTTCACGGTAATCATCGTGACCACAACGGCGAGCAATCCATTTGGAAACAGCCCATCACTCACAAAATGACTGAAGTAAGGGGCAGGTTCACCGCTCGTTGTTTCAATAAAACCAAACATCGCCGCTCCGCCTACACCTATAAAGAGTAAAATCGCAATGATCTTAATGGTTGAAAAGAAAAACTCCGACTCCCCGAACGCTTTCGCCGACCGGGCATTTAATAAGAAAAGACACAGTCCAAATATGAGACACCAAATCCACACATCCACTTGCGGGAGCCAGCGCCTCATCAGCTGTCCTGCTGATAAAAATTCAAGGGCGACCGTTGCTGCCCAGCCAAGCCAATAAATCCAGCCGACCGCAAAACCCGCTGCAGGGCTGACAAATTTCGTCGCATACGTATGAAACGACCCAGACACAGGAAGTGCGACCGACAGCTCTCCAAGACACAGCATGGTTAAATACATAATCAATCCGCCCACAATATAAGAAAGAACGGCTCCGACTGGTCCTGCTTGTCCAATCGTATAGCCCGTTCCTAAGAAAAAGCCTGTCCCAATGACACCGCCAAGTGAAATCATAAATAAATGACGGGAGGTCATCGCCCTTTTCAATTGCTCAGGCTGATTTTGTCCAACATCCACAATGATGCCCTCCTTCTTCTAAGATGATAACTTATCAAAACATGTCTCCATGTGATTCATTCCATTTTCAAAACAACCTACTAATTATACATCTTTTATAATAAATATGCTTCCTTCTATGGTCACTGTCTCAAAGTCTTTATTTTAGTAATGTTCTCACAAATAAAAAATGAAAGGCTTTGTAGACGAGAGAGGTTTGAAAGAAATGGGTTGCGGGCATAAAGTTGGTGAGATTCGCTCAAGCTAGTTTCAAATGCTTTACTTTTAGGTTGCTTCTCTGTAAGATCATATGTTGTAAATACCAACAAGAAAAGTGGGGAATAAAATGAAAAAAATGTTCTTTGCCATTATGTTAGGCGCTTGTGTTGCATTGATCACGGCATGTGGATCAGGTGCAAACGACAACGCGAATAAACAATCTGGGTCTAAGGAATCAGGTGACCTTTGGAAATCCATTCAGGATAAAGGTGTTCTGACGATCGGAACAGAGGGTACTTATGCTCCTTTCACATTCCATGACAAAAAGACAGATAAATTAACTGGCTACGATGTCGAAGTCATCACAGAAGTAGCAAAACGTCTTGACTTAAAACCTGAATTCAAAGAAACACAATGGGACAGCATGTTTGCTGGACTGAATTCGAAACGTTTTGACGTGGTAGCGAACCAAGTTGGTAAAACTGGACGTGAAAATCAATACGAGTTCTCTGATAAATACACAACGTCTCAAGCCATTGTTGTGACAAAATCAGATAACAACGACATCAAGAAACTATCTGATGTAAAAGGTAAAAAAGCAGCACAATCATTAACAAGTAACTACAATAAACTAGCTACAGATGCTGGCGCTAAAATTGAAGGCGTTGAAGGTCTTGCACAATCGATTCAATTGATTCAGCAAGGACGTGCTGATCTGACGTTCAATGACAAGCTGGCTGTATTGAATTACTTGAAAACAAGCGGGAACAAAAACCTAAAAGTTGCATTTGAAACAGGAGATCCTCAAGAAACTTACTTTGCATTCAGAAAAGGCAGCGGCGAAGTCGTTGACAAAGTGAATGGCGCATTAAAAGAAATGAAAAAAGACGGTACACTTGCTAAGATTTCTAAGAAATGGTTTGGTGAAGATGTTACAAAGTAATACCCTAGGAGTCGTCATTCCTTGGGATCTTCTTCAGCAATCTTTTTGGCCAATGGTGATGCAGGGGATTTATTATACAATCCCCCTCGCCATCATTGCCTTTATTATTGGTATTTTTATCGCGCTTGTGACAGCTCTTGCTAGAATGTCTAAAATCAAAGCCCTCAGATGGATTTTTTCCATCTATGTGTCGGCCGTTCGTGGAACGCCGCTTTTTGTGCAATTGTTTATTATTTTCTATTTCTTTCCGACATTTAATATCACACTGGATCCATATCCAAGTGCCATTATCGCTTTTTCATTAAACGTAGGTGCGTATGCGTCTGAAATTATCCGTGCATCCGTCCTATCTGTTCCTAAAGGACAATGGGAAGCTGGTTATTCAATTGGGATGACGCATCGTAAAACGCTTGTCCGCGTGATTTTACCGCAGGCAGTACGTGTTTCGATTCCGCCGCTATCTAATTCATTCATTAGTTTGGTGAAGGATACATCTCTTGCCTCCCAAATCCTCGTAGCAGAGCTTTTCCGTAAGTCTCAGGAAATTGCTGCGGCGAACTTAGATCAGATCTTGTTCATTTATATGGAAGCAGCCCTAATCTATTGGGTATTCTGCTTCATTCTATCGCTCGTTCAGCACCAAATTGAAAAACGACTTGATCGATATGTCGCAAGGTAAGGAGGGAACGACATGCTAACAGTCAAAGGTCTTAAGAAATCCTTCGGTGAAAATGAGATTTTAAAGTCAATAGATTTTACGATCAACAAAGGGCAGGTTATCGCCATCCTTGGCCCATCAGGTTCAGGAAAAACAACGATGCTTCGCTGTTTAAATGCACTTGAAACACCAAATGGCGGCTCCTTAACCTTCGATGATTTCTCGATTGATTTTTCGAAAAAGAATAAATCAGCTGATCTGCTAAAGCTACGCCGGAAATCGGGAATGGTGTTTCAAGATTATCACCTGTTTCCACACCGCACTGTGCTTGAAAATGTGATGGAAGGTCCTGTCCAAGTGCAGCGCCGTCCAAAGGAAACAGTTCGAAAAGAAGCCATCCAGCTCTTGCAAAAGGTCGGTCTGGAAGATAAAAAGGATCTGTATCCATTCCAGCTTTCAGGCGGCCAAAAGCAGCGTGTCGGGATTGCCCGTGCACTTGCCATTCAGCCAGAGCTCATGCTTTTTGATGAGCCCACCTCTGCACTTGACCCTGAGCTTGTCGGGGAAGTCTTAAAGGTCATGAAGGATTTAGCGAAAGAAGGCTGGACGATGGCAGTTGTCACACATGAAATCAAGTTTGCCCAAGAAGTGGCGGACGAAGTGATTTTTATTGATGGCGGCGTCATCGTCGAACAAGGTCCTCCCGAAGAAATCTTCAAACGACCGAAGGAAGAACGAACAAAACAATTCTTAAACCGGATTTTGAATCCAGTATGATGAAAAAAGGCTGTTCTCACGTGATGAGAACAGCCTTTTTTCATATTTCTTTTTGCAGGCGAAGCGCCAGTAAATCTTGCAAGAGCAATCTCGCTCCCTCTGGACTGATAACGACTCCACCCGATAGCACTTTGTTGGAGCCTGTCACTTCCCCTGTAACGATACAAGGTTTATCCTGCCAATACGGCTTCATGACAATTTGGTCTTCTTCTCGATAAATCTCCATAAAATCGCGCGGATGAATTTTCAACCGTTTTCTTATATCTGTCGGAAGAACAATTCTTCCAAAGTTATCTATATATCTTACATAGTCTTGATTTAACAAATTGACCCCCTCCTGCATCTCTATAGATATAGGCGATTCCCTTTTTATCAAGGAATGAAGCGCTCTAATCGGTTAGTGAAAGGATAAGTTGCAGGCTGATCCAGTGGCTAAACACGCTTCCCATATATGATATATCTGTTTGGTGCAGGACCAATGAAAGAAAAAGGATAACATGTGGTGAGGATAAGTTCTTCCTTTTCCTGTTGCAATGTAATAATACTTTGATCATCTTTTTTCACAATCTTTGTTTTCTCAATTTCATAGGTAAATCGTCCATATGAAAGTTCAATGACGAGTTGATCCCCTTTCACCAGTTCTCCTGTTCGTCTAAACACAGTATCACGATGCCCAGATAAAACGATTTGTCCTTGTTCATTAGGTAAATAGCTTTCGTGATAATGACCAACGCCCTTTGCTAAATCCTCCGCTTCTGTTCCTTCTACAATTGGTAACTCAGCATTTAACTTTGGAATGTGCAAGAGCCCAATGGTTTCACCAGCCTTCGGGACAAAAGGGGAATCTGTTTGCCCCTTTTGCTGGATGGCTGCTTGGGCAGACTGGAAAGATTGATCTACTTGCCTTTGCCCATCAACAATCCTCATATATCCTATAATCACAAGACAAATACCTGCTGAAATCAATAGCGTTGAGATGATTTTTTGAAACATGGACAATTATTCGTTTCTTTTTCTTCTTTTCCATACAATAAGGGATGCACCTATTAGCACAAGTGCAAATCCTGCTAGTAAAAGGTTGTACATCGCTGTTGCTGTATTCGGCAGGTGATGTCCGGGTGTGTCCGGGTTTGACCCAGAAGGCTGCTCTGGATGTTCAGGCACCTCTGGCACATGCGGCGGTTCTACCGTTGTGGAGTTTTCAGGTTTGTCTGGTTCGTCAACATTCTCACCCTTCACAACTGCGATATTTTGAATGGTTTTACCTTCATATCCTTTAGCGACCTTCGCTTCAAAAGTAATCGTATGCCAGTCCGTATCTTTGATATCGCCAAATTGACCGGTTACTGTGCCTTTTGTGTAGTCTCCGTTGTCGTCATCTTTTGCATCTGTGACGGCTTGGTCATCTACTTTTAATGATCCTTCGACATATTCAAGACCTTCTGGTAGTTGATCTGCGATGACTAAATCTTTGATAACACTGTCTTCTACACTATTTTTTGTTTTGATGGTGTAAAGAAGGGTGTCGCCTACCTGAACTTGTTTTTCATCTTTATTTCCTTCTGCTTTTTGAGAGATCTCAGATGTTTTTTCCGATTCAAGCTTTGGATCTCTTGGATCAATTTTTGTTTCGGTTGTCGGCTCATCTGGTGGTGTGTTTTCGCCTGTTATTTTCGCTGTGTTTTGAATGCTTTTATCCGCTTGGCCTTTAGCGACCTTCGCTTCAAAAGTAACCGTATGCCAGTCCGTGTCTTTGATATCACCAAATTGACCGGTTACTGTGCCTTTTGTGTAGTCTCCGTTGTCGTCATCTTTTGCATCTGTGACACCTTGTCCATCTATTTTTAATGATCCTTCGACATATTCAAGACCTTCTGGCAGTTGATCTGCGATCACTAAATCTTTGATAACACTGTCTTCTACACTATTTTTTGCTTTGATCGTGTAAAGAAGGGTGTCGCCTACTTGAACTTGTTTTTCATCTTTATTGCCTTCTGCTTTTTGAGAGATTTCAGATGTTTTTTCCGATTCAAGCTTTGGATCTCTTGGATCAATTTTTGTTTCGGTTGTCGGCTCATCTGGCGGTGTGTTTTCGCCTGTTACTTTCGCTGTGTTTTGAATACTTTTACCTGATTGGCCTTTAGCGACCTTCGCTTCAAAAGTAATCGTATGCCAGTCCGTGTCTTTGATATCGCCAAATTGACCAGTTACTGTGCCTTTTGTGTAGTCTCCGTTGTCGTCATCTTTTGCATCTGTGACAGCTTGGTCATCTACTTTTAATGACCCTTCGACATATTCAAGACCTTTTGGCAGTTGATCTGCGATCACTAAATTTTTGACTAAGCTGTCTTCTTCAAGATTCTTTGTTTTGATCGTATAAAGAAGGGTATCGCCTACCTGTGGTGTCTTTTCATCTGTGTTACCTTCTGCTTTTTTCTGAATACTTGCTGCCTTTTCTGATGATAGTTTTGGTTCACGTGGGTAAATTTCTGTTTTCGTAGTTGGATCATCTGGCGGCGTGTTTTCACCTGTTACTTCGGCAGTGTTTTGAATGTCTTGACCAGACTGTCCCTTTTCAACTGTGACTTCAAACGTCACGGTATGCCAGTCCGTGTCCTTCACATCACCAAAATAACCCGTGACCTTTCCATCTGTGTAGTCACCGCTATCGTCGTCTTTCACATCTGTGACGGATTCTCCATCAATTTCAAGAGACCCAGCAACATACTCCAGCCCTTTTGGCAATTGATCTGAGATGACTAGATTTTCAATAAGGCTGTCTTCTACCGTGTTCTTTGTTTTAATCGTATAAAGAAGGGTGTCCCCTACTTCTGGGTGCTTCTCATCTGTGTTACCTTCGGCTTTTTTCTGCAAGACGGCTGATTTTTCTGATTCAAGCTTTGGATCACGCGGATAGATTTCTGTTTTTGTTGTTGGATCGTCTGGTGGTGTATTTTCACCTGTGACACTCGCTGTATTTTGAATGTCTTTACCAGACTGTCCTTTTTCAACCGTCACTTCAAACGTCACGGTATGCCAATCTGTATCCTGAATGTCACCGAATTGTCCTGATACGGTTCTGTTTGTGACATCCCCATTGTCTTGATCTTGCTCATCTGTCACCGCTTGTCCGTCTACCTCAAGTGAATTCGGCACATATGCTAATCCTTCTGGCAGTTCATCTGAGATCACTAAGTTTTTAACGAGACTGTCTTCTATCGTATTCTTTGTTTTAATCGTATAAAGAAGTGTGTCACCAACCTCTGGATGCTTCTCATCTGTATTACCATCTGCTTTTTTCTGCAAGACGGCTGATTTTTCAGAAGTCAGCTTCGGGTCACGAGGATAGATTTCTACATTCGTTGTCGGCTCGTCTGGCGGTGTGTTGCCGCTTGTGACATTGGCTGTATTTTGGATGTCTTTGCCTGCCTGACCTTTTTCAACTGTGACTTCAAACGTCACGGTATGCCATTTCGCATCTTTCAATTCACCGAACGTTCCAGTAACAGTTCCGTCTGTCATATCACCGTTATCATCATCTTTTGCATCTGTGACTGGATTTCCATCTACCTGAAGTGAATTTGGTACATATGATAACCCTTGAGGTAACTTGTCAGAAATCACAAGATCTTCAATGAAGCTGTCTTCAACAGTGTTACGGGCTTGAATGGTATACAGCAATGTGTCGCCTACTTCCGGGTGCTTCTCATCTGTATTACCATCTGCTTTTTTCTGTAAGACCGCTGATTTTTCTGATTCAAGCTTTGGATCACGAGGATAAATTTCTATGTTTGTTGTTGGTTTGTCTGGCGGTGTGTTTTCCCCTTTGACATTGGCTGTATTTTGAATATCTTTGCCAGCTTGACCTTTTGCTACTTTCGCTTCAAATGTCACGGTGTGCCATTCGGTGTCTTTCACATCACCTATTTGACCTGTAACAGTGCCGTTTGTATAATCACCTTTGTCTTGATCCTTTGCATCAGTTACGCTTGTGCCATCCACCTTAAGAGATCCAGAAACATAAGTTAGGCTGGTCGGAAGGTTATCTGATATGATCAGATTTTTAAGAATGCCGAATTGCACCGTATTTTTGGCTCTAATTGTATAAAGCAACGTGTCTCCTACTTCTGGATGCTTCTCATCAGTGTTTCCTTCTGCTTTTTTCTGTAAAGTAACAGACTTTTCTGATTCAAGGTTAGGTGGGAATGGATCAAATTCTGGCTTTACCCGTGATGCTAAGTCGTATGATAATGAATTACCTGCAATGCCAATATATTTTGTACTTAATGATTTTGCATCAAGTGTAAAAAGAGTAGAATGGCCTATAGATGCATCTTTACCTGATTGTAATAGCATTTGTCCATTTGGCAAAAAGCTAATTCCTCGTACGCCTCCCTCAATAGGTTTACCATCTGCATTTGTGATTGGAATCACTCGAATTACTTCAGCTGTATCAGGATTCATTTGTGCAATGGCGCCACTTCCATTTGATGCGAACCAAAGATAGCCATCCTTATCGACTACAAGGTCTCCGCCAACGCCAGAGCCGATGTCATAGCCGACAATTTTTTTAGACGTTTTTTGACCGGTCGTTAAATCGTATGATCCAAGGAAGTATTCACCACCCGAAGCATAAGAATGTAAATATTTACCTTTGTAGATGACAGCATTCGACGCAGCATACGAACCTCCAGCTAATACGCCTACACTCTGAGCTTGTCCTGTCGTCGGATCTATTTTATAAAGAACAGGTTCTCCAGTTGCTGTCGTCGTTGCATACACAAAATTTTGCTGATCATTAACTGCAACACCGTTGACTAAAGTGCTCGGAATCCCCTTCACCGGCACACTAGCCTTTACGCTGGTTGGATTATTCCCATCAAGTTGATAAAGGGTCATTGGAAGACCTTGGCCACTTTGGCCAATCATGTAGGAATCTGTGTTATTGACAACCACCGTCCCAGCGGCTTTTGTAACAGCTGGTGAGACTGTTAATAAATTTCCAGAAATCAGCACCAATATAAGAAATAATTGACTCGTTCTTTTTAATATGTTCATTCTTTGACATCCCCTTTCCATGCTTCAGATCATAATGGTATGTACCAGTTCACCTCCCACACTTTGGTAAAGAATATCAATAATATTTCAAAAGCCTCAACATGACTAAATGACTATTTTCGACAAAAATAGACATTTAGAACTATATACCTCTCAACGATTGATTCGCTTATGTCTTTCCAATAAATTAACCTTTTTCCATCTCAAATTTCATCATCTATCTATCTTTACAAACAGGTCTTATGATGCGAATCACATACAATCCTTTCTATTTAAAGATAAATATTCTTTTATTGGGTGACGATTAATTTTTTGTTAATATATATTGAATTTTTTTCTTTTTTTATTAAAAAAAGGGAATGATTGGTTCACTTTGTTAAAAAAAACAAGCCGAAAGTCTTGCTGCTTGTTTTGATGTTTTGACTTTTACGATGCGAAAAAATTCTTTTTATAAGTAAGCGATTACAATTGAGCAAAGCCATTTAAAGGGGCGTGGGAGTATGTTACGATTGAATTCGAGTGTTTAAGAAAGAAGGGAAAGCTTTTGAAGCGGGAACATCTTTTACGTTGGTTTTTTTATTTTGTTGGATTAATCGTATTAGCTTTTGGACTATCGCTGACAGTGAAAGGAAAGATTCTTGGGATTGGCCCTTGGGACGCTTTCCACTACGGACTGTTTCAGCACTTTGGACTTACGATTGGACAATGGTCCATCATTATTGGTGCACTGATTGTGACACTAACATCTGTTTTTACGAAATCATTTCCAAAGATCGGCGCATTACTGAACATGGTGCTGATTGGTATGTTTATAGATTTCTTTAATGCGGTATTGCCTGCACCACATGGGTATTTACCCGCTTTATATGTGTTTATTACGGGCGTTGTGGTTTCAGGTTATGGTGTAGGCATTTATGTCTCAGCAAATCTTGGCGCTGGGCCAAGGGATTCATTAATGCTGCTCATCTCAGCAAAAACAGGGTTGAACGTGCAGTGGGTTCGAAATGGCATTGAGTTAACAGTGCTTTTATTTGCATGGATGCTCGGCGGGCCGATTGGCGTTGGCACGATTCTGACGGCTATTTTCACAGGTCTCGTCCTTCGATTCTCCTTGCCGCAATCGACACGGCTCTTGCAGCTGCTTATTACAAAAACAGCAGAGAAACCTGTTCAGACGCTTATCCGATAAGAACAAGCCATTCTACGAAAAGAATGGCTTTTCTTGTGTTAAAAAGAATAAACTGAATATTCTATTATTGGAGATGAGACCTCATGTAGCTTTTCCACTATCATTACTGGACACCATTTGTTGAAGAGCCCGGGCAGACGTATCGCTTGTTAGGCTTTGAAGTAAAGGCGCGTTTCACAAAGGATGGCTCCTTTCATCCGCCGCTCATATGGGATGATTTTAGAGAAGAGCAGCCGACCTTTCGAATCGTCGAAATGAGAAAGGGACAAATAAATATCACATTCGGTTAAAGTAAAAAAGTCCTTTCTGATCATACAGGCTTAGAATGCAGCGTGGCTTGCTGTCACTTTGTGCTTTGATTGTATAGGATTTCCCTTTTGTACGGCGCTCTCCAATGGTACAATCAATGTAAAAAATTAGAGGTTCATTATGAAGATTTTCGCTATCCAATTACAACATTTAGATGACATCCATGCACGAGAACAAATCGAGCAATTGAAACCCTTTGTTTCAGCTGAAAAGCGTGCTGCGGCTGAGCGTTTTCGCTTTTTGGTCGATGCAAGAAGGACTTTGTTAGGTGAGGTGCTGGTTCGTCAAATGATCCATAGTATGTACGATCTGCCTATTGATCAGATCGTTTTTCAAACAGAGGGCAATGGCAAGCCTGTCATCCGGCACATTCCTTCTTTTCATTTTAATCTCTCTCACTCTGGTGCTTGGGTCGTATGCGCAATAGATGATGCACCCGTTGGTATTGATATTGAGGAGATCAAACCGATTGATCTAGCGATTGCTAAACGATTTTTTTCAGCAGATGAGTATGAGGATTTACTTTCACAACCGGCAGAACGGCAGGAAGCCTACTTCTTTCATTTATGGTCAATGAAGGAGGCCTTTATCAAGCTGACTGGAAAGGGATTATCTTATGGTCTTTCGTCCTTTACAGCCCGCCTGTCAGAGGATGGACAGGCGACGCTTGCATTACCTGATCATGAAGCACCCTGCTTTATTCAAACATACTCACTCGATCCTACCTACCAAATGGCGGTGTGTACACGAAAGCCTTCTGCGGCTGAACGTGTAGAGATACTCTCTTGCCGTGATGTGCTGTCTCGTCTTTAATATCGCCCAATTTGCTGAAATGCTGTCTTTAACAAATCGACTCCACGTGTGATTTGTTCTTCTTTCACATGCCAAATGTTCAACTGAAGAATAGAGTCTTTTTGAATGGTCGACAGATAATGGCGGTCGATTGACTGAATGGAAACAGATGCCTTTTTCAGCTGCTGAACGAGCTGGTTCGTCGGAATTGACCGATCGAGACGTACATGTGTATGAGTAGCTGGCTCCTCTTCTCCTAGTTGATAAGCGATTTGATCGCTTTTCAGGCATGTCACTAGTTGTTTGGATCGGTTGCGATAGGTTGTCTGCATTCTGTCTCGATGCCGTTCAAACATCCCGCTTTTTAAATATATTTCTAAGGCTGCCTGAGACAGCATGGAGCTGTCGATGTCAATGAGCCGTTTGTGTTCGCTAAAAGGTCTAATCAGTTCCTCAGGTAAGACGACCGCTCCTGTTCGAAGTCCTGGAAAGATGATCTTGGAGAAGCTTTTTAAATAAATGACCTTACCCGCCTGATCGTACGAATAGATCGGGTCTCTTTTTGCATCGAATTCTAAATCGGCTATATAATCATCTTCAACGATATAGACATCATATTTCTCGGCAAGAGCTGCAATCGCTCTTTTCTCCAGTTTTGACAAGCTCGTTCCAAGCGGGTTTTGAAATCTTGGCATCGTATAGAAAAAACGAATCTCCTCTTCTCGAAAGATACGCTCCAATTCCTGAAGGTCAATTCCCTTTTCCGTCCGCTGAATCCCCATCACAGGCAGTTGATTTTTTTCTAAATATTGAAGGTATAGGTGATAGCCTGGCTGTTCGACTAGTATGGTCTGTTTGCCATTCGGAAAAGGGATGGTGCTTAAAATAGATAACGCCAGTTGAATACCAGAAGTCATAACGATCTGTTCTGGATTTGCAAACACTTGATAATCCATTAATCGCTGAGAAATGACTGGTAGCAGCGAGGGTAATCCGTTGGCTGTGCCGTATATAAACAAGTCATTTTGATACAAATCGATCGCTTGGTTAATGCAGTGCTGGAAATCAACATATGGAAACACGACGGGATCAGGTGCAGATGAAGCAAAATCAATCCATGTGCTATCCTGTTTCCCCGCTGACTGCTTCGTTTTCACGACATAATAGCCGCTTCTTTCTACAGAATAAAGCAGATGTTCATGTTCCAATGTGTCTAGTGCTTTGATGACAGTGCTTTTACTCACTGCATATTGAGCCGCCAAACGGCGAATGGAAGGGATCTTCATGCCAGCATTGTATTCACCAGACGTCATCTTCTCTTTTAAGCTGAGAACAAGCTGATCATATTTCCTCACACCACTTCCTCCTTGTACCGGTACAGATATCATGTTCTCTTATTGTACACCTTAGATGATCCGATTACGATAGAAGAACAGAACCGGTCAATTCATCCGAAGCATGCATGCTCGTATAAGGAGTCAAATTGTGGACATTTCAAAACAGAAAGCGTATGCTGCCGCGATAGGCTACGCCACGATCATTGGTTTTTCATTTTTGTTTGTCAAAATTGCATTAGAATCAGCAAACCCGATCGATTTATTGGCACACCGCTTTACAGTTTCTTTTGCAGCCGCACTATTGCTGTATCCATTTTTACGAAAGAAAATCCGCCTCTCCATTCAATGGCGAGATCTTCTCTACATCGTACCGTTTTCCTTGCTTTATCCTGTGTTGTTTTTTGCTTTTCAAGTATGGGGGCTGATGTATACCTCTTCGTCAGAGGCTGGTATTATTCAGGCAACGATTCCTATTCTGACAATGGTGCTTGCCGCGTGGTTTTTAAAGGAACGCGCGACATGGATACAAGTGCTGTTTACCATTCTTTCTGTGTGCGGGGTGATGCTTCTCTTTGTCATGAAGGGAATTGATGTGAAGCATTCACACATGATCGGCTATGGACTGATATTGCTTTCTGCCTTATCATCCAGTGCATACAGTGTATTTGCCCGGGTGATTACACGGCGCTTCCATGTGATTGAACTCACCTTCGTGATGACATTCTTTGGATTTGTCTTCTTCAATGCCACTGCGCTCATCCGGCATTCAGTAAACGGGACAATGCCGCAATTTTTCAGCCCATTTACACAACCATCCTTTGTATGGTCAATGCTCTTTTTAGGCATTCTTTCTTCACTTCTCACGGCATATTTATCAAACTATGCCCTCTCTCAGCTTGAAGCGGCAAAGGTCAGCATCTTTAACAATTTATCTGCTTTTATTACAGTCGCCGCTGGGGTCCTCATTTTACATGAAACAATCGATTGGTATCATCTCATCGGAGGTGTACTGGTCATTGGCGGAGTGATTGGCGGGAATGTGGTGAAAAAGCGGAATTCATAAGAAAAAGCGGTCCCTTTAAGGAGGACCGCTTTCTTTTAAAGTTTCATTAATTGTTGTTTAGCTGCAAGGTCGATGCATCTTCCTCTATTTATCCAAGCGAGAAATATTGCAACAAAATAGTTGGAATTACACAATAATTCTATTTACTTCACACTTCATAGATAGTTACTGAAGTATTAACAAATTAATAAAATCCCATCTGTCCTGTTATTACATCAAAATAAACCCCAGATATTCCATTTTAATGGAAAATACAGTATATAAAACCTATTTACCCTAAATCCTTTTTATGTATAATATGGGTATATAAGCAAGGGAGGAGGTGCTAAATATGAAAATGGGTTTAAAAAATAGATTGTTCGCAATTCTAGGCTTGAGTCTTATTTTCACTTTAACTTTAACAACTATGATTTTATTGACTCTTGAACCAGTCACACCTTTTGCAAATCTAGCAGCAAACTATCCTCAAATACCTACTTGGGCATTAACTTCTATTAGTGCAATTCTAAATGCTGCTGGTACAGTTGGTGCTATTGCTGCTGTCCTAGGTACTTTTGGACTTGGTGCTATTGCCTCTCTAGTAATTAGTTATGCTAGAAAATATGGGGTTAAATACGCTATTGCTTTCTAATTTTATAGAGAAGGTGTACATGCCTTCTCTTTACACCTTTAAAAATGGAAGTGTTGTAAATGCATAAATATTTAATGTACACAAAGATATTGTTAATCAATGATTTAAGAAGACATCAACGTAATAACGCTCTCATTTTTGTATTTTTTTCCTTATTATACATAATTATACCTCTGTTACTAGGTGTATTAACTACTTATTTTTTTAAGAATTTATCAATAATCTATCTATCACTGTTTATATTAATGTTCACAGTAAATATTGATAAGAGCTTGATGAGGATACTTTTCTCTTCGGATAAAAAACAGATGGCAATTTTAAAAATCCATCTAGACCAATATATTTTCGGTAAAGATATGAGTAAATTTTTCAGCATTATGGTCGGTTTATTATTCTTCATTCTAGGTTCTTACTTATCAAATTTAAGTATACATGGATTACAAGGATCTTTTACACTAGCAGTTCTTGCCTTGACTTCTTTCACCTTAGGTTACCTACTTAGATTGCATATATTGTTACTACTTTCAAACCCCAAATTTTTCGCCATTTCATCAACTATTGGATATATAACTACAGGTCTCATTGCAATTTGGGTATTCACTGTATTTAAATTCAATTTATTCAAAAGTGCTTTATCTAGTTATTCAATATATATTATTTTAGCCTTCACATTCATTAGTATACTTTTAGTAATTTATTGGAGAAGAAACATTCGTAATGTGCCCATTTTCTATTTCCAAAAAAAAGCAAAAGAGCAAAAAGGGACATCTAGAAAGTTTAATCATATATTATTTTATGAAATTACACTCCTCATGAGAAATCCCCCTATCCAATGGTCAGTATTATTATTTATACTAACAATATCTGGGGGACTATTTGGTTTAATTCTTTATGGTGTTAATACGAACCAACTTGAAACATTAAATATAGAAAATGATTTTTTATTTATTTTTAGTGTTATTTTCCCTATGATTTTTATATCAAATGCAATACAACCGTATGTTTCTTTTGATATTGACGGTCCTATTCTCCCTTTAAAACGAAAATTACCTAACTTAGTTAAAAATAAAATCAAAAATAAGATTATTTTATCTATCATACTACATTTGTTCTTTTGTATTTTATACACCATTTTCTCAAGTTTCACAATAAAACTAGAAGAGCCTTTATACGTGATAATCACTTTAGTAAACACCAGTATTCTTGTAGCTGTTTGCACTGTAGGTTCTACTGTTGTATTTCCATATTTCAAGTGGGAATTTGTTTATCAAGTTCCTAGTTCCCTTAGTAAATTGACTTTAAATATTTGTTATGGTTTCATTTTAGCTTTATCAGTCATTTCATCCTATAGCGCAATATATTTTATTGTAACGAATATCGTTATGGTCACTAGTTCATTTATTATTATAATTTTAATAATTAGATTTTGGGATAGAACAATAAATAAAAACTATAAATCATTTAAAACATTATTTGAGTGAGGGATTGTATGTTATCACTTCATAATCTAACTAAAGAATATAAAGAATCAAACTTTAAAGTTATGATTTCTGAGATGCATTTCAAAGAAGGTTCAATAATTGGCTTATTAGGTAAAAACGGTGCTGGAAAAACTACTATTCTAGAAATGATAGCTGGATTAATACAACCTGACGAAGGTCAAATATTGATAAATCATAGCAAGCAAAATTTTTCAACAATAGGATATATGGAAGACGATCCAACTTTGTTTGAAAACTTGACTTGTTTTGAATTAGTAAAATATCAATCTATGCTTGTAGAACAACCCTTAAAAAACGACCAGATCAATGAGATGTTGCGTAACTATGGATTAGAAGAGCAAACACACCGGCGTTCCTCTTCTCTTTCAAGAGGAATGAGACAAAGAATGTCTTTTATTCTAACAATATTACACAATCCAAACATTATTTTATTAGATGAGCCATTTACAGGTTTGGATCCTACAAACATGGCTGATATGAAGAAACATTTAAGAAATTTCAAAGAAGCCAACAAAATCATTTTGCTCTCCACTCATATCATCCAATTTGCAGCAGACTTATGCGATGAAATCCTTTTTATTGATAATGGTACTATTATTCACTCAGAAAAAAAATCTTCAGGAGTGACTTTTCATGAAGATCAACTCGAAAAGAAATTTTTTGAAAAGTTATCTTAAAATTTTTCTGGTTTTTATTATATTTTTTTTAGGAGGTTTTAGTTTAAGTGTTTTCGCTTCAACATTTATAGATAGTATTGATTTTAAAAGCAACATAAATATTGACAGCTATCAAGAAATTTTCTTTAATAACCTTTTTGTATCAATCCTAATATTAGTTTCTGGAATAGTTAGTTTGGGCTTGTTATCTAGTATTATTATTTTTTTAAATGGATTTTTCCTAGGTGCATTTTTTATATCATATACATATATATATGGAATTGATATAGCATTATTTTATATAATTTTCCATTCTCCAATGGAAATTATCGGGTTGTTTCTTTTTTATTTTGTCTCATTTGATATATCAAAACAAATTATGTTCTATATAATATCTAAAGACAAAATATCTTTTAAACCAAAAGGAAAAATCTATTTCAGTCAGCTCACAACCGGATTTTTATTGTTATTTATTGCTTCTATTATTGAATTTTATTTCATAAAAATTTGATATTGTTAAAGGGTGTTATTATGAAAAAACATATTTTATTAGTATGCATGCTCTCTGGTATTATAGCTTTTATCCTTTCTATATTAAAAATGGATGAAATAAACAAAAATTTGCTAGATCTACAAGTTGAAGGAAATCAAGATATAATTGAAATTAGTAAGTGGATAGGTATTTCTCTTGCTGTTATTGGAGAAGTATTCAAGCCTATGGTAGAGGTTTTATTTTTTTCATTAATTATTTTTCTAAGTTTGATAGTTTTTGGAACAAAAGATTCCTATAAAAGTATATTTAAAAGAGGTATATTATCTTACTATTTCATTTTGCTAGGTAACTTGATTGTCATTATTTTATACCTTTTTAATGTACCTAATGCTGAATACACGATCACAATTCCATTTTTGTGGAATATTAATATTTTTGTTATCGTTTCATTTAGTGTATGGTGCTATTCCTACGTGAAAAATCAAGAAAATAGAAATTATAAACTTTACATCCCTTTCGTCATATTATTCTTATTTTCTTTGGCTATATCAGCGTTTTCAAGTATTATTCCTCAGTAAAAAACGACCCCTATGGGTCGTTTTTTCTTAATTCTTTATCAAGTGTTGTTTGCCTGCAAGGTCGATCACATGTCTCATCTGTTCTGCGAAGGGCTCGAGGTGTGTGTTGATATACATGTGCCCTCCTTCGAAATTGGTGCGTTCGATGGTTTTTGCCCATGGCAGCCAGCCGTTTGCATCTTGCATGCATTTTTCATCTTGTGTTCCATTGAATAAATAAACAGGTGTTTCGATGATGGATTGATCTTTGTGTTGGAAGGTTTCCAGCGCCTGATAGTCTGCACGTAAGGACGGCGTAAAGTAATCCATCATCGGTTTGTTCTCTAATAATTCCTTTGGAATCCCGCCCATTTCGGCAATATGCTGAACAAATGCTTCATTCGATAAATGGGTCAGGATCTGTCGTTTTGTTTGCGGCGGCTGAATGGCTGAGATCACGACTGCTGCAGGATCAATTCCTTCCTTTTCTAACAGCTGCGTCAGTCTATACACAACAAGTCCTCCCATAGAATGTCCGAACAGGATAAACGGGCGGTTCAAGTTGCCCGAGAGCCCTTCTTTGTATAGCTCAGCCAATCGGTCAATGCTCGTTTCGAGCGGCATGAGATTGGTTCCATGCCCTGGGGGCTCTGCTGCTGTTACTTCGGCAGTGCCTTTTAGCTGTTCAAAAAGCGGGCGGTACGAGGCGGAATAACCGCCTGCAAAAGGAAAACAAATAAGTTGAATAAGATCTGATTTTTTTTCAAAGGTTTTAAATAAATGATTCATACGTTCTTACCCCTTTATCATCGTTTGAAGAATTCGTGCCAGTTCATCCGCCTGCGGCCTTTTCATCATGGTGACATGGTCTCCTTTGATGTGATAATACGAGCACGATCCTTTCGTATAAGCCTCCCAGTCTGAGAACTTCTTCTGGAAATCAATGGCGTGATCACTGCTTTGTACAATATAAAACGGCACACCGAATGGTTCTTTTTCTAATTCAATGGCTTGTGACATGATTGTATTGTGCGTTTGTATTTGCAAATATTTATCTAAATACTGATCATTCATAAATTGATGAACCACTTCATCCTTTTCTGCCTCTTTGAGTATTTTTTGCTTCACTTCTTGGAAGCTCAGCCCTTGTAATGCTTCTGGCTGAATGCCGACGAGATTCCCCATTCCAAGGACAAGCGCAAGCATTTTCACTTCTTCTTCGTTCATATCCGCATGGAGCGCCTGATCTGCCTCATCTCTTAACACCGGGACCGTATCTAAAATGATGAGTCCTTTCGGCGCTTTTCCTGCATGGCAGAGCCGCTGATTCATTCCGTAGGCAAGGTGCCCGCCCATTGAATGCCCTGCTAGATAGTCAACACCAGGTCGATAGAAGGTCTCAATGGCTTCAACAAATATGGACACAAGCTCTGTGTAATGGAGGAATTGCGGTTCTTCATCCTCATATAAGCCAGGAGACTGCAAGGCGTACACAGCGCCTTGATGTGTCATCAGCTTAGCCACATCGATATAGCCCATTACCGTTCCACCGGCAGGCGGTGCAAAGAAAATCCTCGGCTCGGCTGGATCGCCTTTTTTCAGCTCAATCACGTAGTCCTTTGGAGACCTTTCGACGTGCTCCCCGGCCTCTGGCATTGCATCCACATGTGCGGCTAGCTGAGCCGGTGCTGGATGCATGAAAATCCATTTCGGATCCACACGAATCCCCTGTTCTTTTAATTTGGCAACGGCTTGGATACTCATAATTGAATCACCGCCTAAATCAAAAAATGAGTCATGTATGCCTACTTGTTTGACACCAAGCACGTCCTTGAAAGCTGTGACAATCAACTGCTGTGTTTCGGTGACTGGTTTGTCATCTCCTTGAGAAAGAGAGATCGTTTCTGCCGGGTCTGGCAGTGCTTTTTGATCAACCTTTCCGTTTGTTGTAACTGGCATTTCGTCCAGAACGATAAAGTAACTTGGAATCATGTAGCCTGGCAGGCTTTCCTGTAAAAATGCTTTCCAGCCTGGAACAGGATTCGCTCCGTCTGTGACAAGGTAGGCCGCCAGCCGTTTTGAGCTGCCATACGTTTTGGCGATGACTGTACATTCTTTTACTTGTGGATGCTTGAGGAGAGCTGTCTCTATTTCTCCACATTCAATCCGGTAGCCTCTAATTTTCACGAGGTTGTCTTTTCGGCCGAGATATTCAATGGTGCCATCTGAACGCCATGTACCAAGATCACCTGAACGATACAGCCTGTCTCCCCCTAGTTCAGGGAATGGATTGTCTATAAACCGTTCATGCGTCCGCTCTGGATCATGAAGGTAGCCTTTTGCGAGCCCTGTGCCGCCGATATAAATTTCTCCTTTGACGCCTGCTGGCACTGGGTTGAGCGCATCATCTAGTATGACGACAGTTGAATTCGATACTGGGACACCAATCGGAACTGACCTTGCTCCCTCTGGCATGTGCGTGACTTGATGTGTTGTGGCTAAGGTCGTGTTTTCTGTTGGGCCGTAAGCATTGATGAGTACACCCTCCATATGCGGCAATGCCTTTCGTGCATGCTCACTGGACATCGCTTCTCCGCCAACCAGTAATGTGCGGTAGCCTGCTACACTTTTTGGATCGTGCTCCACCAGCCGATTGAATAAAGCGGTTGGCAGACAGTTGGCTGTCACTTGATGCACTTTGATCAGCCGTGATAATTCATCCATATTCAGTGCGGCATATTTCGGAATCAGAATGAGCTGACCGCCATTCAGCAGCATGCCCCACAACTCAAATGTAAAGGCATCAAAAGCATAGTTTGAGAGCTGAAGCATCTTATCATCTGGACCTAGTTTCATATAGTTTGTTTCTCGAACCAGACGGACAACTCCTGCATGGGGGAGCATGACGCCTTTTGGTGTACCTGTTGAGCCTGATGTGTAGTTGACATAGGCTAACTGGTCTTCTCCAATGATTGATTGTTCTCTTTGATACACTGCATCTGTTACTGGTAATGGCTTGTCCATCTCAATCTTTGTACCTGTAAAGTCTACTAGACGCTCTATTAAATGAGACTGAGTGATGATCACATCACTTTGCGTATCGCGAACAATGAGGCGGATTCGTGCATCTGGATATTCTGGTGACATTGGAACATATGCAGCACCAGATTTGACGATGCCTACCACTGAGACAATCATGTCAAAGGAACGATCAAAAAGCATCGGTACAAGTGAACCTGGTCCAACTCCTTTTGACTGCAAGTAAGCAGCAAGCTGTGTTGCCTTCTCATCCAACTCTTGATACGTCATGTGCTCTTCCAAATAAGACAAGGCAATGCGGTGCGGATCACGCTGCACCTGTTCTTCAAACAGCTCTTGAATGGTCCGTTTTGGATATGGCGTAGCCGTTTGGTTTTTCCCTATGATCATCGCAGCCTGTTCCGCTTTGTCCATTAAGCAATAATTAGAGAATGTACGTTCAGGCTGAGCCGTCATACCATCTAGCAGATGAAGATAATAATTCATATAACGATGAATGGTCTCTTGATCTAATAAATCTGTATTGTATTCCACATGGATCGACAGCTGATCCCCCTGTTCAAATACATGCAGGGTGAGATCAAATTTAGACACTGTATGATGGACCATCACATGTTCACTTGTCAGCCCTTTGAGATTGACATGGAGTGAATCTGTTACATAACCCATCGCCACTTGGAAAATAGGCGATCGACTTAAATCTCTATCTAACGAAAGATCATCGACAAGCTTGTCAAATGGATAACGCTGATGCTCGAAGGCTTTTAACGTCATCTCTTTCACGTTTTCCATGACATCAGCAAACGTATCTGCTGTGGAGATATCCTGTCTCAGCGCGAGTGTATTCACAAACATTCCAACAAGCTTCTCTGATTGCTTTGCACCTCGCCCTGCAATCGGCGAACCAATGATGATATCTGTCTGTCCTGACAGCTTGTGAAGCAGGACGTAGTACGCCGACAGCATCGTCATGAACAGCGTTGTGCCCTGCTGCTTGGACAAAGCCTGCAAACGGCGGATAAGCGTATCTTCCAAGACAATTTGCTCTGTAGCGCCGTTAAATGTTTGAACTGGCGGACGAGGACGGTCAAACGGCAGCTCTAACACCGGAAGATCACCTTGTAAATGATCGAACCAATAGGCTTGGTCTACTTGATGATGCATTACTTGCTCATTTTCCCAATGAACATAATCTGTCCACTCAATTTCCAGCGCTGGGAGCTGCGGCGCTTCATCTGCAAGCAGCCCGTCATATGCCACTTCTAACTCCTGAATGAGCAGACTGAGCGACCATGCATCTGAAATGATATGGTGCTGCGCGCAAAGAAGATAAAATTCTTCATTGCCCATATCCACAATCGTCCACTGCGCAAGAGGCCCTCTTTCTAAATCATAAATGCGGTTCGCTTCTTGCTGAATAAGCTGATTGAGTCTTCTCGTTCTTGTTTTTTCATTAAATAATGAGAAGTTCGCAACTGTGACGGATGGCGGTAGGTCTTCACGTATCAGTTGAACCGGCTTGCCGCCAAGCGATTGAAAAGTTGCACGCAGTGCTTCATGACGTTTCGTTAAGAGACCAATCGCTTTTGTTAACGCTTGAATGTGCAGTTGTCCTGTCAGCTTCCAAGCACCTAATATATTGTAATGATGGCTCTTTTCTAATGTGGATAAGAACCAAATACGCTTCTGAGCATGTGACAGCTCATAGCTTGTTCGCTTTTCCAGCTTTGGAATATTGGCTTCCTGAACAGCCGGTGCCTCTTTGATGTCATCCACCATTTGCGCCAAATGTGCCAGATGCTTGCTTTCAAATAATATTTTTAAAGGCGCCTTGATTGAAAACTCATGATTGATCCGAGAAATGGTTTGAGTCGCCTTTAATGAATGTCCGCCAAGGTCAAAGAATTGATCCTCTTTGTACACACGATCAACGTCTAAAATGTCCTCCCATATGGAAGCAAGCATTTGCTCTGTTTTCGTTTCAGGCAATTGTTTTTCAAGAGGTTTTCCATTTTTGTGATGATTCAGCTTAAGGGCTTCATGATCAATAGAGCCATCTAGTTTTTTCGGTATTTCCTGTACTTGCTGAATATCCCAATCACCTTTTGTTCCACCTGCAATATCTTCAACATGCACTTCTTTGCCAGACCGAACCGTGTAAAAAAGCTTTTTCTCAAAAGTCGGTATTGGCGCTGGCTGAAGATACGCTGCGATTTCTGGATTGGCTCCGTCTAGGCCGATAAATAGATGCGCTTCATTCAGCCTAGCACCTAGACAGAATGAATGGAGACCTTGCTTCTTTCCAATCAATTGAAATCCCTTGCGAACGGTAAGGGCTGCGCCGGTATGTCCCTTAGACAAACCAAGATTATCCCACATGCTAAAGTTTAAAGAAATCGCCCGTCTTCCTTCTTGAAAGGTGAGCGTGTGCGCAAGCCCATCTAAAAAGCTGTTGGCCGCAGAGTAAGCTCCGAATGTTGTACCGCCAAAAAAGCCATTTACTGATCCAAAAAAGACGAGTGGTACTGCCGGGTCATGCTTGAAGGCTTCCTGCAGGACAAACGCTCCATCTGCTTTCCCTGACAGTTCCTTTGTAAAATCCTCTTCTGACGTATGCGCCAATGAATACTTATCTGTATGCTGAAAATGCTCAGACACATTGCCAGCACCGGCTAAATGCAGCACACCCCGGATGGTTTGACCAAAATGTTTTTCTGCTTTGTAAATCGCCTGCTCTACATCAGCTAAATCGGTCACATCCGCTTGTACATAGATGACGTCACCAAGGTCTTTTAGCTGTGAGAACGCTTCTTTCTTTTCCAAACTGTCTTCCAAAGAAGTCCTTCCAATCAATACAAGCTTTAGCCCAAATTGAAGCATCTGCTTAGATAGTTCAAATCCAATACCGCCGAGTCCTCCGGTCAGCAAATAAAGACCTTCATATTCTAAAAACCCTTCTGTTTGAGGTGCTTTCATCATATCGACTTTTTCCAGCTTTGGTACGAGCCTGTGCCCTTTTCGGTATGCCACCTCTGCTTTTATATGAATCGCCGACAGCTCATTAGCAATGTGCTTTGCATCCTGTTCCACTTGCTCCGCTTCAATATCAATATGGGACACCTCTGCTCCTTCCCATTCTTGCGGGATTGTTTTTAATAAGCCAACGAGCGACGTTTTCTCCACATGAAGATCGTCTTCAGCATTCACAAATTGACCACCCTTTGTCACCACAACAAGCCGGACTGGCTCTTTGTTTTCTTGCCTCCATGCTTGATACAAGTACAAAATCGATTGATTGGACCTCGCATGCATTTCTTTGAACTGCGCAGGCTCAACAATGGCTTCTTTGTCTGTCACATTCCACAGGTGGAGTACCTGCCCTGTCTTTAATTCATCTGCTTCAAGTGCTGCAGCGAGCCTGACATAATCCCCCTTGATTCTCGGGTTCATCTGGTACATCCCTTTGGACAGACGCAAAAATTCATGCCCTTTTTTCACAGAAACATAGGGCTGATTTCTTTGTTCCAATTGGGCGTAAAGTGATTGGTAAAGCCCTTTTTCATCCTCGAAAACGAGTACATGATCAGCAGCAGGCTGAGACGGACCAATATGTTCCTTTGCCCAAGTGCGTTTGAAAAACCAATCTGGTAGTGTTTGTTCATTTTCAGAAGCAAGATCCAGTGCCCTTTCAATGTCACGGAATACTCCTTCTTTTAGCGCCGCGCCTAACTGAGCACGTTGGATCTTTCCACTTTCTGTTTTCGGAAATTGGTCTTTTTTCACCGGAATGATGTGATTGGGCTCTATGCCAATTTTACGAATGATGGCCTCTCTAATCTGCTGAATCATCGTGATTTGTTCCTCTAGCGATTCCTTTTGTGTGACAAAGAAGACGGCAAGCGTGTCGTTGCTTGATTCGGGATTGTAGATGCCGTACGCAGCGGCAAAGGTGACTTCCACCCCGTCCACCTCTTCAACAACTGCTTCAATTTCGTAATTCAAATAGTTGGCTCCGTTGATGACGATGATGTCCTTTTCCCGGCCTGTCAGAACAAGACGCCCTTCGTGGATAAATCCTAAATCCCCCGTGTGAAACCAGCCATTTTCCGCAAATACCTCTTGATTGGCTTCCTCATTTTGATGATAGCCCATCATAATCGTCGGACTCTTCACCTGCAAGCGGCCGACCTGATCTTCTGGCAGCACATGATGATGCTCGTCTACAATCCGAATCCATACAGACGGAATCGGTACACCGACTTCTGTAAACGTCATTTTGTGCGGATGATCTTGCGCCACGTATTGAATGTCACCTGTTAACGAGGTCTGATCAATCGTCAGTTGTCCATCTTGATCACCATGCCGCATGAATTTCTTTGATTGAACAATGGCTGAGGATGTTTCAGACATGCCGTACGCCGGCACCATCGCATGATGGCTTAATCCGTGCTGGCCCATCATATGCATGAAGCGCTGCGTCACTTTTGGCACAACCGCTTCGGCTGCATTCATGATATAAGTCAGTGTGGAGAGATCCCAGCTCCCCTTGCGAATGTCGTCCTCATATTCATTCATCATCGCAAAAGCAAAATTCGGTGCCCATGTCCTTGTGACGCCGTATGTTTCTACCCAATCCAGCCACACCATCGGCCGCTCGATAAATTGATCGATGGATGGACTAATCTGCTGGCAGCCAAGGTAGACGTCATGCACATGAAACATGACAATGCCTCCTACATGATCAAGCGGCATCCAGTTAAGCGACACATCCTCATGCGTAAAGCCATTTGTCTGCTCAAAGGAGATGATTCGAGATAAGATACTTTGATGGTTGTGACGAATACACTTAGGCACACCCGTACTTCCTGAAGAGAGCAGCTGAAGAACAGGCTCATCCGGCTCTGGCTCATAATGCTGTTCATCCGGTTCACACGCAAGCAATGTTTCTACTGTTAAAATAGGTATTTCTTTTGCCTCAAATGTCTCACGCAGCCCAGCAATGTCCTCAGCACTTGCTTCATTCGTAATAATGAACGGTTCATTTTGCAGCTGAAACACGCCCTTGAGCTTGTTCACTCCTTGATTCATCTCATCATAAACAGGCGGCACAGAGACTGGGGTCGGAATGATGCCACCGAGAATACAGCCCCAAAACACAGTGATGAAATCGTGATGATCTTTCAATTGAAGTAACACTTGATCGCCGTTTGTCAGCCCTGCTTTCCTTAAACCAGACAGAACCCGTTCTGCGTTTGTGAGTAACTCAGGATAGGTTTGGGTCAACGTGCGCCCGCCTTCTTTGATATAGATCACCCCGCGGTCAGGTGACATAAAGGCTGATCGAATCAACACCTCTGTCAGTGTGACAGGTGTGCCTGGTTTTTTGATGACATCCCCGCCATACACAAGTGCAGGCGGCTTTTCATGAGCGGATGCTTGCTTTGTTTCGCCCTCTTCATCCTTCGAGATCGATACGTTCCCTTGCGCACGCTGCCGATTAGGAAACAGATCATCTAGGTGATAAGGCGTTTGTTTTTCTGTCTGACTTTCAATGAGAGCAGCCACTTCCTCTACTCCATCTATAGCTTTCGTACGATCTTCTATCTTTCTCAAACTCTCTTCATCAATGATGTCAATCGAAAGCAGTGCTTCTGTATCGACCGCTCCACTTTCTGCCCTTGGCAAGGAAGGCAATAAGACGAGAGCGGCTGGCACTTCATCAGGGTGAAGCGCGCCTGTCATCAGATCCTCTCTTGTTAGCGAAGGAACCTTCGCCTGTGCAAATAGCACAAGCGAGAGGCTTCCTTCTTCATTTTTCTTCGGGATGAGTGCACATTCCTTTAGCGGAAAATGAAGCATCATGACCTGTTCTAATGCTTTGAGATCGATTCGTTTTCCGTTGATTCTGACGATATGATTTGCTGCATGTCCTTTTCTTCTACTCATTAACATCGTTCTTCTCCTCCTACACCCAATCCAAAATTTGAATCTTGTTTTTTTCAGTCCAAACGCCGACATCACCTGTCGGATAGAGGTATTCGCCTGTTTGATGTTTGAATGGATGCGGAATTTTATGCGTCTCCATCCAATCGGCAAGCTCTCCGCAAAGTGCCTTGATATCCTCTGCACCGATAAAAATATCTCCAGGAAACCCTACCGGCATGAGCTGATGCTCTTCGCTCAGGACATAGATTTCTGTCTCACACGAAGGATCATGCACACCTGAGTAGACCTCTTCTTGATCTGGGTACAGCACGCTGACTTGTGCGTTTTTCGCCCAATCGGTGATCATCCACTCTTTTTCTTTATTTGTCACGATCGTGAAGGAAGAGAGTGGTGTCTCCACTTGTTCTGTCATGGCTTCAAGTGTGTGGACCAGCTGCTGCATCAGCGATTGTATTTGTTTTTCTTTATATTGATTGAAGCGGTATGTGACCCGAAGTTCCAGCGTATCTCCCGGGACAGCCACAAGGGTCAGGTCATAGTTTGTTTCTTCATGACTGGCTATGTCTAAGATCCGTACACCATACGGCTCTACAGATTCAATCGGGTAGTTTTCAAACACGACAATGCTGTTAAACAATGATTCTCCATTAGGAATTTGGGTCATCTGCTGAATATCTGGCAGTACGGTATACTCGAATTCTCGCATGTGAAAAACCGTTTCCTGCGTCTGCGTAAGCAGCTTGGCAATGGTCCTGTCTGGTGTGATCGGCAAACGGAGCGGCAAGGTGTTAATAAAGAGACCTGTCATGCTTTCAACCTCTGGTAAGTCCGCCGGCCGGCCAGATACTGTGACACCGAACACAACATCCTCTGAGCCTGAATGAAGGTGCAAGAGCAGACACCATGCCGCCTGAATCAGTGTGCTCATCGTGACCTTCTGTGTCCCTGTCATTTTCTCCAGCTTTTCCTGCATTTCAGGCGTCAGTTTGAGACTAATCTGATCAATACCTGCTCCTTCATCCGAAGCTTGCTCTCCGTCTCCTGGAAGTGGTGTGACTTCCTCTACTCCTGACATATAATGTTTCCAGAACTCTTGCGCCTTCTCTTGATCCTGCTTTTGCAGCCACTCGATAAAATCTTTATATGGACGCACAGCAGGAAGGTTCATCTCTCGTTCATCCACAAGCGAGCGATATATTGAAAAGGATTCCTCAATCAAGCCGAACAGGCTCCAGCCATCAATTAAAATATGATGAAAGCTAAAAACAAACGTGCAAGTTTTCTCATCACGATGGAATAAAGCAATACGAATGAGCGGTTCAGCCGCATCTTCTAATTCAAAATCCTTTGAACGATCGGTTTGTAAATACTGCTCAATGGTTTTCTTCTGATCCATTTCACTCAGGTGGCGCACATCGTGCTGAGTGAGGTGAATGCTTCCTTCTGATTGAATCAATTGGACAGGCTCCTTTAGCCCCTCCCAAGCAAATCTTGTCCGTAAAATCGAATGACGTTCCACAAGCAGATTCCATGCTTTTTCATAGGCTTCGCCGTCCGTTAAGCCTTCGAGTGTCATATGCACCTGACCAAAATACGCCTGTGATGCTTGATCTAACAGTGCATGAAACAGCATCCCTTGCTGCATCGGAGATAGTGGATACACATCTACCACATTGTCTGGAAGCTCATCTATTTGCTTTTGCGTAAGCTGGATCATTGGAAAGTCAGATGGTGTAAAGCCGCCTTTTGTCTCTACACAATGCGTCAAAATGTCCTCCATTTTTTCTTTAAATCGTTCGGGTAACTGACGCACTTCTTCCTCCTGAAGCAGTTCACGATTGATCATAAAATTCATCTGAAGCTGACCACTGACAACGTATCCGTACACATCGATCAAATGCTGTCTTTCTGCTTTTGGGTCATGTACATGTCCATTTCGCTCATCTGCAATATACAGATTTGCCTCACCATCTATTTGATCTAACTGTCCAAGGTAATTAAAGCTCACCTGCGGCGCTGCCGTTTTAAGTAAACGAGATGCTGTCATGTATTGAAGTAAGCCATAGCCGATCCCCTTTTGCGGCACAGCTCTTAAGGTTTCTTTGACATCTTTAATTTGTCTCTCAACATCGGTTTGAATAAAAGGAATAAAAATAGGATAAGAGCTTGTAAACCAGCCGACTGTCCGTGACAAATCCATCTGTTCAAATAAATCCTCGCGTCCGTGCCCTTCTAACGTAATCAGTATTGGCTTTCCAACAGCTTGCGCAAGTGCTGACAGGAGTAAATCGTTGACCTCTGTTCGGTACGCTTGTGATGCGTGCCTTAGTAAAATGTCTGTTTGATCCTTCGTCAATTGAACAGTCAGGATCTCTGCATGTTCTTCTATATTGAAAAGCGCAGGTGGTTGAAAAGGAGAACCTTCTTCCTCTTGATTCATGATCTTTTCCCAAAAAGGAACCTGCTCTTGTAATTGATCGGTTTGTGCATATTCATAGAGTGCCTCTGCCCACTGCTGATAGGAAGCGGTTTTCTTTGCAAGCGTGATCTCCTGCCCTGCCGCAGCCTGCTTCAACCCATTTAATACATCTTCCTGTATGATGCGCCACGATATTCCATCCATCACAAGATGGTGGGCTGCGATAAAGAGTTCAGACGTACGATCACTTGTCTGAAAAAGAATGGCTTTGATCACTTCTCCCCGCTCTAATGACAGTGTTCCTTGACAAGCGCTTGTCTCCAAGCGGATTTGATCCAGCGCTTCCTCATGAGAAACATTCGTCAAATCAAAGAATGTGACACAAGGGGTGATGCCAGGCGCACGAATGGTTTGAATCCATGTGCCGTCTGCTGCTTTTGTATAAATCGCTCTCAGCATATCGTGATGATCGACAAGCTTTGAAAGAACTTGTGATAACTGCTCGGGTTGTATAGATTGCTTGAATTCAATATGAGCTGATAGATTCCAATAATCTTGGTTTGTCATCGATTGCTCAAGGAACCAAGATTGGATTGGAAGCAGACGAACATCTCCTGTAACAGGTGATTGATCATAAGACACAGATACATCTGCTTTTTTCATAGCACGTGCCAGCTGTGAAATGGTCTGTTTTTCAAATACATCTCTCGGCTGTATGATGTAGCCTTCCTGTGCAAGGCGTGCCACCATTTGTATGACAATAATAGAATCTCCGCCAAGCTCAAAGTAGTTATCATGAACACCAATTGAAGGAGTGCCAAGAAGCTGAGTCCACACTTTTTCCAGCACTCGTTCTTCCTCACTGAGTGCCTGTTCTGCTGGTTTGTCTGCTTCTTCCTGTCTCCACACTGGCGGCGGGAGACGCTTTTGATCTACCTTGCCGTTTGGCGTGAGCGGCAGTTCCTCGAGCTCTATGAATAGGCTCGGTACCATATAATCTGGCAGTCTATCATTTAATTTGTGGCGAAGGTCTTGCTGGGTCCATGCACCTTTTTGGACAAAGTAACCGATGAGGCGCTTATGACCACTCCCGTGCTGATGCGGAATGACCGCACATTCTATGATGTCTTCAACACTCAGCATAGCGACTTCAATTTCTCCACATTCGACGCGATGTCCGCGTATTTTCACTTGATGATCGATTCTTCCAAGGCAGTCGATGATGCCATTTGGGAGCCAGCGGCCCATATCACCTGTTTTATATAAACGCTCTCCTTTATGGAAAGGATGCGGGATAAATGATTGCGATGTTTTTTCTTCATCTCCAAGGTAACCTAGTGCCAGCCCTGTTCCTCCAACATAAATCTCTCCAATGACACCTTGCGGAACCGGCTGCAGCTGGTCGTCTAATACATAGGCTTGTGAATAAGCAATTGGCTGACCGATAGGGACGGTCGTCTGCCCTTCGTCTAATGAGTGAATGTGATGCACACAAGAGAACGTCGTGTTTTCAGTTGGTCCATAGCCGTTTAAAAGCCCTTCAGGTAAATACGGAAGTGCCTTACGAATATGAGCAGCTGAAAGCGCATCACCACCGACCAATAATGCATCGAATCCAGATAAAGCTTCTGGATGTTCCTCTGTCAATCGGTTGAACAGCGGCACTGTCAGAAATCCTGTTGTGATCTTGTATGATGTCAGCGTGTTAGCCAGTGTATCCATTGATAAAACCGTATTTCGATCGGTGAGAATCAGTCTTCCCCCGTTTAGAAGAGCTCCCCATATTTCATACGTAAAGGCATCAAAGGAGAAGCTGGCGATTTGTAAAATACGCGTATGTTCATCAAGGGTGACATAATCTGTTTCACAGACAAGCCGGATGACTGCTTGATGCGGGATCAATACCCCTTTTGGCTGTCCAGTTGATCCTGAGGTGTAATTGATATAAGCGAGTCCATCAGGTTTTAAGGCAGCAGGTATGAGTTCTGCTTCTGATAAAAATTCTTCATATCCCTCATCAAGACAAATGAGTTCGGTTTGACTGATGGACACCTTTTTCAGCCATTTATTTTTTGTCAGTAACAGCTGAATACCTGTATCCCTCAGCATATAATCAATGCGGGCATCTGGATATTCAGGATCAATCGGCACATAGGCGCCTCCTGCTTTCACAATCGCCAGCACCCCAAGAATCATTTCAGGCGACCTATCGATGAGCAGCCCTACTGGTTCATGCGGTGTCACACCTCGCTGCTGCAGAGAAGCCGCAAGCCGGTCGACTTTCTCTTGTAACACACGATACGTCCACTGCTCTTCCCCGAATTCGAGGGCGATGGCATCGGGTGACTTTCTCACCTGGGCTTCAAACCGTTCCGTGATGAGAAGCGGGCCTGCATGCTGATCTGTTTTGCCGCTCCATTCATAGAGCAGCTGATGCTTCTCTTTTTCTGGCAGGTAATTCATTTGTCTAATCGGCTGTGCTGGATTTTCACAAATACGCTCAAGCAGATGCTCGTAGTACCGAAGGAACCGGTCCATCGTGTCGTCAGAAAATAAGTCCACATCATACTCCAGTTTTAGTTGAAGACCCTCCGCTCCTTCAAAAACAAACAGAGATAGATCGAATTTGGCGGTATCGTTATCTTCAATGGCTAAAACAGATGTCGCTTCTCCCATCGGAGAAGCCTCAAGCGGCAGATTTTGCAAAACGAACATGACCTGAAACAGCGGCTGTTTGCCAGCTTCACGTACAATATTCAGCTCATCTACGACCATTTCAAACGGCACATCCTGATGCGCATAAGCGCCCATTGTTGTTTCTTTCACCCGTTCTAATAGGTCAGTGAAAGCAGGATTCCCGCTATGATCGATCCGAAGTGCCAGCGTATTGACGAAAAATCCGATGAGCTGCTCCATCTCCGTCCGATTTCTCCCAGCAATGACTGACCCAATCACAAACTCATCCTGTGAAGACAAACGGTGAAGCAATGTAGAAAAGGCAGTCAGTAGCGTCATATAAAGGGTACTGTCAGTTTTTTTAGAAAGCTCAGCCAGCTGATCTGAAAGCGACTTCGACAGGTGGTATTTTTTCGTTTTTCCCTTGTAGGATTGAACGGCTGGCCGCGGGTAGTCATACGGCAAAACCAAATCTTCTACAGGGACTGCAAATTGCTCCTTCCAATAGGAAACCTGCTTTTGCAGCGTCTCTCCAGTCAAATACTCCTTCTGCCATAGGGTGTAATCCGCATATTGAATCGGCAGTGGTGAAAGATCAGGTTCTCGGCGGTCAATCATCGCTGTATACCATTCAGACAGCTCTCTTGCGGCAATCCCAACCGACCAGCCATCTGACACAATGTGGTGAATGGACATTAGCAGCAAATGATCTGTTTCCGACAGACGAATCAGTTTTACCCGAAAGAGCGGATCACGCTCTAAGTGAAAAGGTGTGCTCGCCTCACTTTTTGCCCATTCAGCCGCTTTTTGTTCTTTTTCTTCCTGTGACGTCAGATCTGATAGATCCACCACTTCAAGCTCTGGAAGGGTCATATGCTCATGGATGATCTGCACCGGTTCATCGCCGCTCATGGTAAAGGAAGTTCTAAGCGACTCATGCCTTTGCACCATTTGCTGAAGACTGCGCTGAAGCACCTTCACATCTAAAGGGCCATTCATCCGAAAGGAAATTGTATTATTGTAAAAAGGCAGATCAGGCTGTAATTGATAGAGAAACCACTGTCTTTGCTGGGCATAAGACATCGGAATCTCCTGACCCTTTGCCATTTTCCGCACCTGTACCGCTTCATCCACTTTTGCATGCGAATCGATCCATGCCGCTAATTCCCCAAGTCTCGTATGCTCAAAAAGAACAGCGAGCGGCACGTCAAATCCCATTCTTTGTCTCACCGCAGACAGCATTTGCGTTGCCTTGAGCGAATGACCCCCGAGTAGAAAGAAATGATCACCACAGCTGACATTTGAGACATCAAGCAACTCGGACCAAATGCTTGCCAACAGTTTCTCCGTCTCCGTTTGAGGCGCTCTGTCCTCGGCTTCCTGGCCACTTTCCTCAATGAGTGCTTTGAAATGCGCTTCATCCGGCATGCCATCCTCTGATTCTTTCCAGTATTCCTCAGGAAATAGATGGACGGAATATTCACCAGATAGATGAGTCTGCAAACACGTATAAATGGACTGATACAGCCGTTCTTCAATGGCTTTTGTTTTGTCGGTTTTGAAAAAGACATACACGGCTTTCTCTGTTCGACTCTCCGCATGAAGCAGTTCTTGAATGTCCTGCTTCGACCGATCTAATCCCATATAAATGAGAGGTGCATCTGTCATCAAACATGCCAGTATCGTCTGCAAGCCCGCCCGCTTCGGAATCGGAAGATAGCCTCTTTCTTTTAAGATGCCTTTGATCATCGAACCCTCGCTCATGCCGATCTCATCCCACATGCTAAAGCTAAAGCAGTACGGCTTCACGGTAGATGTCAGCCTCTGATAATGAGCAAATTGTTCAACGAACTCATTGGCAGCGCAATAAGCGCCTACGGTCATCCCGCCCTTTAATGTTCGTGCTGATGAGCTAGAAAGAAATAAGACGTTCTGCCGTTTAGAAGCCGCTTCATGAAGCGCAATCGTGCCATATACCTTTGCTTCGTACATCGCATGTAAGGACACAGACGTCATGTCAGCAAGCAGCTCTTCTTGAATGATGCCAGCGAAATGAATCACGCCATGCAGCCTTTTGCCCCGAGCCACCTCTTGTCTCGAGATAAGGGCTTCAAGGGCTTTTGCATCCGTCAAGTCCACTTCTTCATAATGAACAGTGCCGCCGCGTTTTTCCGCTTGTTTCTCAAGTGAGGTCAATACGTCTTGCTGCTCCGCAGATAAAGCTTCTCGTGCCTTTCTCCCAAGCAGCACAAGATGCGCTTGATAGGATGTTAGAAGATGCTCACTTAGCATCCGTCCTATTCCGCCAAGCCCGCCTGTCATCACGTAAAGCCCCGATGATTCAAATGGCGGTTTTTTCCTCTTTTGTTCCCTTTCCAGATGAAGCGGCGTTATAAGAGGAATATAACGAACACCTTCGCGATAAGCAGCGACATGATGACTTGTGCCATGTATGAGCTCTGTCATGATCGCCGATACATGAGAATGACCAACCGATTCTGTTAGAGAAAAATCAAGACATCGCACCTTGATAAACGGCCATTCATGCTGAACAGCTGTCATCAATCCCGCTGTTGTTGCTTTTTCCACATGATGTACTTTGTCTTCTGGCAAATTCATCGCATGAGCGGAGACAAAGGTCATCTCTACAGGTTCCTCATAGGCGGCGATCGCTTTTGTTACATACAATGCACTCATGCTGCCAGTCTTCTGGGCTTCCTTCGCTATTTCCGCCTGTAATGTGTCTTTCTTGTTTGTGTAGTTCCAAAGGTGAATGATTTGTTTCACCGAAACGCCATACGAACGGAGCGTCTCAAAGAGTTGTTCGTAGTCTGACGGCCGATTCGGGTGGATGATGAAGTGAGTGGGTGTGAGTTGTGTGAATGCTTGACCCGGCTCAACCGTGATATAGGTTTGTTCATGGTTTGAGAGGAATTTCAATTGATCTGCAAGCCCTAACTCATCTGCAAAGATCACCATGTCCCCTGCTGTTTGCTTTTCGGTTTCATGAAGCGGAGCGGGTGTCCACTTCTTTTGATAACTCCAATCAGGCAAGGTGTGTTCATTTTCAAGTCTGATGTCCAGTTCCTTGATGATTTCGTCGAATTCACCTTCCTGCCACCTTGTCTTGAGCTGTGCCCTTTCTATTTTTCCAGAGCTTGTTTTCGGAAAGGCATGCTTCTGGACCGGAATAATCCTTGATGCATAAAGACCCATTTTTGTTGCAATATGGGTTTTGATATGCTGGCTAGCCCTCATGATATAAGCAGGCTCATACAGCTTCGGTGTAAAAAAGAGAATCAGTTCATCGGATGCAGATGCCTCCATCCGAACGGAGCAAGCTGCCACAAAGCTTGTTTCTACGCCGGGTACTTCCTCTGCCATGGCTTCAATTTCATAGTTGTGATAATTTTTCCCGTTGATGATGATCATGTCTTTTTCTCTACCGGTTAATGTCAGTCTTCCTTCATGCAGAAAACCTAAATCACCCGTGTGGAACCAGCCTTCTGTTTGAAATACCTCTTGATTCGCTTCGTCATTCTTGTAATAGCCCTTCATTGTCGTCGGCCCTTTGATTTGCACGCTGCCAATATGATCTTCGGGAAGAAGCTCATGCTCATGGTTGACAATACGAATCGTGATACCCGGAATCGGTTTCCCGAGCTCTGTAAAGCTGACGGTTCCAGTTTCGCGTGCCTCTGCTGGTCTTAGCTGCTCTGTCAGCGATGTTTCTTCAAAGGTCAGCACCCCGCTGTTTTCATCTCCCCGCTCAATCGCAAAAGAGAAGACAACAGCTGATGAGATTTCTGACATGCCGAATGCCGGTCTGATGACGTCTCCTTTTAAGCCGTGCGGAGCGAGCAGGTGTAAAAACCGGTGGATCGTCTTCGGTACAACCGCTTCTGCCCCATTGATCATACAAGTCATAGCAGAAAGATCCCAAGACCCTGAAGAGATTTCTTTCTCATAATCATTGATCATCGCAAATGCGAAGTTAGGTGCCCATGTCTTCGTTGCACGATAGCGGTCCATCCAGTCAAGCCAGCGCAGCGGATGAGCGATGAAGTCATCTGTTCTTGCTCGAATTTGCTCACAGCCTGTGTACACATTGACAAGATGGAACATGACAATGCCGCCAATATGATCTAATGGCATCCAGTCTAACGAGACATCTTCTTGTGTAAACCCATTGGCTGCCACTGTTCCTTTGACATTTGCCAGCACACTTCTATGAGAATGCTCTACGCATTTGGGCATCCCTGTACTTCCAGACGTTAAGATAAAAAAGACGGAATCATCGGGCGTGACTGGGTGTGCTTCTAGATCTCTTTCTAAAGTAAGCATTGGTTCAACGGCTGCAACACGTAATTGATCTGTATGCCACAGTAAAGCTAATCCTTGCACCTCATCAATCAACGAGTCATCCGTGAGAATGAGCGGATGCTCCAGCAGGTTCCAAGCGTGATGAAGCTTCTTCACTGAGGCGTTCATTTCACGATAGGTCGGGGCTGCTGATACAAGTGTTGGGACAAATCCGCCTAATACACATGCCCAAAAGGCCGTGACCATCGCATGATTCGATGAAAATTGAAAGAACACAGGATCTCCAGGCTCAAGGCCTAGTGCCTTTAAACCCGTCAGAACTCGCTCGGCATCCTCCTTTAACTGCGCGTAGGATTGCGTGAGCTCGTTTTCACTATTGATGATATAAGTCAGCCCGTTTGTTGTTTTGGCTGCCTCAGTTAGAGCGTCCTGCAAGGTTTGAGTTCCTGCACGAACATCTATATCCCCTCCATAGGAAATGGCAGGGGGCATGTCCGCTAAAGCAGGTGAAGCCATTTGCGTTTGTATCCATTCAGCTGCGGCCTCCTGCTCCATGTGATGGTCTAGAAATAAATGAGAGAGGTGATATGGCCGAGGTCGAATGGTTTTTTCACGAGAAAAAACAGCGAAGCGTTCGATTTCGTTGGTTTGTAAAATGGTATTCTGTACATCTTGTAAAATCGTATCCATTGATTCATGTACATTCGATTGATTAATGATTGATGGTTTCATATGAGTTCCTTCCCTTTTTTGTCAGGCAGGGCTGCCAGTGTGCACCCCTGCCTCATCTAAAGTTTACAAGACTATTTCTTTATTTTTATGATGGACTATTTCTTTAATTAGCTGTGCATTTCGGGCGGCACATTCTTTGTTTTTGAACATGTCCGCGTGCTGACCATAGCCTTGATATTGGCGATAAGCACCGGTCGTCGCAGCTTCCCAACTTTCCATCCAGTCTGGTATCGCGATGTGCTCTTCGGATTGGATAAAATCAATGTCTGCTTGTATCTCTCCCTGGTTCACCCCCTTAACAAAAGTTTCATAGTAAGCCCTCGTTTTTTGAGCAAGCTCGTCTTGAATGAGCTCCGCTTGGGCCAGTTCACTTTGCTTCGACTGATGGACGATCGCTGCGATATCGTCATCAATGGATCGTCCTTCTAAATCACTTTCTCCTATTTTCTTATAGGAATCGATCATGATGACTTTTTCGACGGTCCGCCCTGCTTGTTCGAGCGATTGAACAAGCTCAAAGGCTAGGTAGCACCCGCCAGAGTAACCCATCAAAGTCAGCGGCCCTTCAGGCTGAAGGTGCTGGATATGCTGAACGTATTGCGTGATTCGGTGATCAGCTTCAATAAAGTCAAAGGCGATCAAACGAACACCATCGAGCGTTTTTGCGGCTTCCTGATAGATAAAGCCATAGCCTGGTAATGGCGGTAGAGCAAAGACTGTTGACGTTTGAGATTCATTGAATACAAGATAGCCGGCGGCTTCCTGATCCTGCTGTTGAATATAACGGCTGATTGCTTCAATGGTAGGCGTCTCAAACAGCAAGTGAATAGGCATCTGAACATCGAATTCCTTCGACATCTTGGATAAAAGCGACATCGCTTTTAATGAATGCCCGCCAAGCTCAAAGAAATGGTCATCTGTGCTGATATCTTCTCGTTCAAGCACTTCCCGCCACATCACAAGTAACTTTTGTTCTACCTCATTTACCGGAAGCTTCACATGACGGTTTCCTTGAGGCACCTCTGGCTTTGGCAGCTGACGTTTATCAACCTTTCCATTTGGCGTAAGTGGCATTTTCTCAAGTCTGATCAGGTCATGAGGCTGCATGTAAGCCGGAAGTTTTTCCTTCAGCCCTGATTTGATCACATCCAGTTTATCCTTCCACTCCTCCTCACACGTCATATAGGCGAGCAGCCTTGTATGCTGCGTGTTATGCTGATCAGCTATAAGGGCCACTTGTTTTACACCTGGATGCATGAGAAGGTGGGCTTCAATTTCTGTCAGCTCAATTCGGTGACCGCGAATTTTCACCTGATCATCCACTCTGCCTGCATACTCAATCAAACCGTCCGTTCGAAAATAAGCCAAGTCTCCTGTACGATACAGCCTTTCTCCCGTAGCGAATGGATGCGCGATAAAGGCTTGTTTTGTCAGATCAGGACGATTCAAATACCCCTTCGCAAGCCCTTTGCCGCTCAGACAAAGCTCTCCGACCATTCCAATCGGCTGAAGCTGCCTGTGCTGACTCAATATATAAGCACCCGTCTGGTTGAGCGGCTTTCCGATTGGAATCGAACGGGCTTCCATCGGCAGAGCCTCATCGACTGGATAATAAGTGGCGAATACTGTTGATTCGGTAGGGCCATAGACATTGATGAGTCTGCCTTTCCCCATGACAGCAAAGGCTTTCCTCACATGCTGTACCGATGCCCGCTCTCCGCCGAATAGCACCTTGCGCACACTGCGCATCCAGTCGGTTTCTTCATCAACAAGGAGATTAAATAATGCCGTTGGAACAAACATGACAGAAATGTTTTCCCTTTTAATCAATCCCGTCAGCTCGCCCATGTTTAAAATGGTCTCTTTTTTCGGCAGGACAAGCTTTGCTCCGTTTAAAAGTGCGCCATACACATCAAATGTAAAGCCATCAAATACGCTGTTGGATAATGACAGCAGTGTATCTGTTTCTGAAATGGTTAAGTAGTTTGTATTTTTGACCACCCGGGCAATATTCGAATGGGTCGTCATGATGCCTTTTGGCTGACCTGTTGTACCAGACGTATACATGATGTAAGCCGTATCGTGTAAGCCTGCTTCAAGCGGCAGATTCTCTGAGCTCATCAGTGAAATTTCTTGATCATCTGCAAACAGATACTTTCCATCAAACGCAAGTGCCTTCACTTGACCGATAAAGGATGAGTGAGTCAGAAGATGCGTTGCCCCGCTGTCTTTAAGCATGTATTGAATGCGGCTTTCGGGATAATCGGGATCAATTGGCACATAGATTGCACCTGCTTTTAAGACAGCAAGCAGGCTGACAATTAGTTCAGGCGTGCGGCCGGCTAAAATGGCGATGACCGTTTGATGCGCGACCCCATTTTTTTGCAAATGTCTTGCCAATCGGTTGGCTTGTTCATTCAGCTCCGCATATGTCATCGTGTGCTCACCTGCTGATAATGCGACCGCATTCGGCTGTTTGCGGACATTATGCTCAAACCATTTCGACAAATATAGCTGGTCATGCTCAAGCTCGGGCGCATTCCATTCCTCAAGAATCAGCTGCTTTTCCTGTTTCGTGACAAGTGTAAGTGTATGAACCGATTGATCAGGATGCTTGATCGCCTCGCTCATCAATAGACTCAGCTGCTCCTTTAACCGTTGAACAAATTGAGGATCAAATGCTTGTTGATTAAAGGCCAGCTTCAATTGCAATTGTTCTCCTGGTGATGCCAGCAAATTGAGATCATAGTTCGATTTTTCATACACATTCATGTTTTCCACAGTAAACCCTAACCGCGCCTCTTGCTCGTCCTTCTTTGCGGCTGGGACATTTTCAAACACGACAATATGATCAATGAGTGGCTGATGACCTGTCTTTGCCTGGATATCATAAATCGGAATATATTGATGCGGCTCAGCCGCAAGAGATTGCTGCTGCGTTTCTGACAGAAGAGAACGGAATGTCATGTCATCTGTCAGTTGAATTCTTCTTGGGATGACATTGATGAACAAGCCAACCATTCTGTCAACACCAGCCAAATCTGCCGGACGCCCCGACACAACCGTGCCAAACAGCACATCATTTGAACGCTGATATCTGCTCAGCAGAATTGACCAGACCGATTGCAGCACACTGCTTAACGTCGCATTTTGCTCGAACGCTAACTCTGATAAAGCAGCCGTTTCTGCCTTACTCATCGACCATTCCATCTCGCTTAATTCATGTTCATTCGTTTGCTTTCTCTGTTCTTTAAAGGTAGATTGTCCATCAAACCCGGCTAATGATTGCTGCCAATATTGAAGTGATGCTTGTTTATCTTGTTTTTCAAGCCATTGAATATATTCTTTGTACGGTTTAACCGGTTCCAGCTTGTAAGGGATGTCATGTAAAAGGGCATGATAAATCGCAAATAACTCCTGCACCACAAGCCCAAAGCACCAGCCATCAAGAAGGATATGATGATAGCTCCATATCCAGCGATAGCTGGCAGGGCCCGTTTGGAAAACAGTTGCCCGCATGAGAGCATCCTTCGAAAGGTCAAATCCTCTCAGGCGATCCTGTTGTTTAAATGTCTCAAGACGTACAAGCTGTTCGTCTTCAGAAAGATTCTGCATGTCCACCACATCAAGCGTAAAAGGACGTTTCTTCAGTACCACTTGGACAGGGCGCTTCACTTTTTCGTGGAGAAATACGGTACGAAAAATATCGTATCGCTCCACGATGACATTCATGCTTTTCTCAAGTAAGTCATGACGCAGTGTGCCCTTTACGTTCATATCCATTTGCTCTACATAAAAGCCCTTTTCTTGGTGATGGAGGGTATGAAACAGCATGCCTTCTTGCATCGGTGACAGATAATACATATCTTGAACTTGATCCCTTTTAAATGAACTCATCTATTTCATCCTCCCTTCCCGTTTTTATGACTGATCTCATGTTGTTAGGTCAATTTCTCCTCAAGCATGTCAAATATATCGTCCATTTCATCCATATCAAGGTCACCAGCAGAGAAATCACTTGGCGTAAATTCTCGTTCGTGCTGCGCTAAACAATGAGTCATGATGGATTGTATTTTTTCTTTTAGCAATGCCATGAACCGCTGTATCGTCTGTTCTTCATATTCATCTGAACAATATGAACAAGACAACATGAATCGATTGTGTTGAACAAGACCACTGAGGTTCAGCTTATAGACAGCTTCTGAATCAGGGCTTGCTTGTCGTCCCATATCATAGGCGGATGGTCCAAAGAGTTCTGTCGTCACTTCCTGATCAATCTGCCCAAGATAGTTCAAGCTGATTTCAGGTTGTACATGTTTTCCTGACGACTCAGTGAGATATTTTAAAATCCCGTAGCCGATCCCTTTATTCGGGACACGCCGCAGCATTTCTTTCGTTCCTTTAATCTCCTCAGCTATGCTCTGATCCGGCTTTGCTTTCAGTACGACTGGATACATACTCGTAAACCAGCCAATCGTGCGGGAGACATCCAGCCCTGATAAAATATCCTCTCTTCCATGACCTTCAAGCTGCACATGTACATGGGATTCACCTGTCCACTCCTGAACGGCAAGACCGAGCGCACATAGAAGAATATCGTTCATTTCCGTTGTGTACGGTAGATGAATGTCGGTCAAAAGATGCTCGGTTTCAGACTCTGAAAGCTGCATCTGTACTGCTTTTGTTTGAGCAACTTTTCTTTTCGTTACTTTATGATCAACAGGTAAAGTGGTGATTGGGGTCCTGTCAATCTCATTCCAGTACTCACTTTGGCTTTTTAACGGCTTAGACTGTGCGTATCGTTCGATCGCCTCTGCCCATTCTTTAAAGGAGTGGGTTTTAGGCGGTAGGACGAGTGTTTGTCCTTGAGCTGCCTGTTGATAAAGAGACATAAAGTCCTCTAGTAAAATTCGGCATGAGACACCATCAATCACAAGATGGTGTGTCACGATAAGTAAGTGATCGCCATCTTTTGCACGGAAACAGATCACTTTCATCAATGGACCTGTTTCGAGGTTCAGCTGACGCTGATACTCGTTGGCATAGGTGGAAATGGCTTTTTTCACGTCGTGCTCTTTAGAGACATCATGAAAAATAACCGCAATTGGTTCAGTGAGCTCGCGCTGATTGTATTGCAGGATGCTGCCATCCTCTTGCCTGTATACCATGCGCAGTGCATCATGATGTGAAAGTAATTTCTGCATCACTTGTTCTGTCATCAAAAGGTCAAATCCATTTGGCGCATGAAGCATCATCGAGAGATTCCAATGATGCTGGTCAGTGAATGTTCGTTCAAAGAACCAGCGTTGAATTGGAGTCAACATGACTTCCCCTTCAACCGATGATTGGTCAGCTGTCAGTTGATCAGCTTCTTCGATATATGGGCGTAGCTCCGCAATCGTTGGGTACTGGAATAGTAGTTTCATATCAATCTTCCAGCCCGCTTGTGTGAGCCTGCTTGCCATTTGAATGCCTTTAATCGAGTCTCCGCCAAGGAAGAAGAAGTGATCATGAATGCCGACTTGGCTGACGCCAAGCACGTCTTTCCAAATGCCGCATAGAAGCGTTTCGACTTCGTCTCTTGGCGCTTCGTATGCCGTTTGGTTGGCTTCCATATCTGGTGCTGGCAATGCTTTCAGATCGACTTTTCCATTTGCCGTCATCGGCAGGTGGTCTAGCTTGATGATCCATGAAGGCACCATATAGTCTGGCAACGTGCGTTTTAGACTTTCTTTCAGGTCGGCCGTTTCTTCATCTGTGATGACGTAAGCGGCAAGCGCATCCTGTTCGCTGGCATCTTTGACCGTTGTCACAACTGCTTCTTTGACTTCTGCTAGCGCAAGGAGCTGCGCCTCAATTTCTGACAGCTCAATCCGGAAGCCACGAATGTTGACCTGATGGTCTTTTCTGCCGAGATAGATCAGTTCGCCATCCTCTGTCCATTTCACCAAATCACCTGTACGGTACATGCGCTCACCTGGATAAAATGGATCTGGGACAAAGCTTTTCTCTGTTTCCTCTGGAAGATTCCAGTACCCTCTTGCCAGTCCTTTTCCTGCGATCACAAGCTCACCCGGTACGCCTGGCGGCGAGAGATCATATAACGAACCCATAATGTAAAAACGAGTATTAGCAATCGCTGTTCCAATCGGAAGCGTGCCTTGATCTGGATTGATGATCCCACTTGTCGCCACGACGGTGTTTTCTGTTGGACCGTAGTTATTCACGAGTTGATAAGGAACTGGTTTTACCTGTTTCAGCTTGTCTCCGCCTGTTAGTAAGTAACGCAAGGAGTGATTGTCCATTGACATAAACTGCTCGCATAGCTGGGTCGGCAGGAATGCAATGGTGATATTTTCGTCATTGAAATACGCATTGAGCTTGATCATATCGAGACGAATCGCTTCATCGATGATGTGTAGCTCTGCGCCGGCAATCCATGTCGGGAACATTTCCCAAATAGAGGCGTCAAAGCCAAAGCCGGCATATTTGGCGGTTCGGTCCGCATTTGTCACTTGGAAGGTATCATTGTGCCAGAACGCAAGATTCACAAGGGACTGGTGCTCGACCATGACACCTTTCGGCTGTCCTGTCGTTCCAGACGTGTAAATCATATAGGCGAGATCTGTTGGTTTGACATGAATCTGAATTTCTTGTGCTTCGCCTTCTACCGCATCTTCTATGAACAGGACATGACCTGTGAATGAAGATGGTGCAGTCAGTCCTTTTTGCATGAGAAGAACCTCTGCCCCGCAGTCATTCAGCATGTAGGCAATACGCTGATCCGGATAATCCGCATCAATTGGAACGAATGTCGCACCTGACTTCAGGACGCCAAGGACGGTTGCCGCCATATCAAGCGATGGGCGAGTCAGAATACCGACACGGTCTCCTCGTTTTATGCCGTTTGAGATGAGTCTTGAAGCGACTGTATTTGAACGGCTGTTCAGTTCCTCATACGTCCAGCTTGTTCCGCAGAAGGTCGCCGCTTTTTGTTTCGGTGCTTCAAATGCTTTAGCCTCAATCAGTGCATGAACGGTTTGATCTGACGGAACGTTTAGGACAGGACCTGACCATTCATTGATCAGCTCTTGTTTTTCCTCTTCTGTTAAGATCGAAAGCGATGAAATTGGTTCATTTAGCTTCACCAGCATCTCGTCTATAATTTGTTCATAATATCGACTCCAACGCTGAATGGTCTTCTTTTTAAACAGCGCTGTTGCATACTCAAAGCGTAAGCCCACTTGGTCCTTTTCTTCGAATACACCGAGCGTTACATCAAATTTTGCATGAACTGTCTCTTGCTGTTTTTGCGAAAGCTTGAGTCCATTTAGATTCGGTAACGTCATATCACGGTCATCCGTTGTCAGCATGACACTAAACAATGGGTTGCGGCTCGTGTCTTTCGGCAGATCTAACTGTGCCACCAATTCCTCAAACGGAAATTCTTGATGTTCATAGGCTGATAGACTTCGATCTTTCATTTTTTCAAGTAATTGTGCTGTCGTTTCCTCGAGCTGCACTTCATGTCGAAGAGCCAGTGTATTCACAAACATGCCTGGAACCCGTTCGATTGAAGCATGTGTACGTCCTGCTGTGACAGCGCCTATCACGATATCTGTCTGCCCAGTTAATTTGGAAAGGAAAATAGCAAATGCCGTTTGCATGACCATGTTCATGCTCACACCTTTTTCAGCCATGAGTGCTTTAATGGTCTGCACCTTTTCAGAAGATAACCATCTATCGACTCGGTCTCCTTCAAATGACTGTACATGAGGGCGCGGAAAATCAAGTGGCAGTGCCAAATCTTCAGGTGGCTCTGCGTATTGCTCCAGCCAATATTGACGCTGTTTCTCGAGCAGCGCTTGCTGCTTTTCTTCCTGCTGCCATACTGCATAATCCTTGTAGTGCAGCTGAACTGGCGGTAACGTCTTTTTCTCATACAACTTTGCCAATTCTTGAATGAGCAGACTGCGTGTGACACCATCTGCGATGATATGGTGCATATCCATCATGAACACATATTTTTCTTCAGAAAGCTTCGCCACCTTTGCCCTCATTAATGGTGCTTGATGTAATGAGAATGGGGTGATGAATGCGTCTATGACAGGTTGCTCATGACCTTTCTCTACTTCAACAACCTCTAACGTAAACGGCACTCGGCGATACACTTTTTGAACGGGTACGCCATCAATTTCTACAAAGGCTGTCCGCAATGATTCATGTCGTTCGATCAAGGCTTGCAGCGCTTCTTCTAGCTGCTTTACATCTAGACTGCCTTCCATCATCAATACGGCAGGCATATGGTAAGTCACTGCTTCTGGATGCAGCTGCTGCAACACATACATCCGCTTTTGAGCAGAAGAGACAGGATAGAAATCTTGCTTCTCCGCCGGCTGAATGGATGTCATGTCCGAGGAACCCACTTCTTCTAAATAAGCTGCCATCGCACGTATCGTTGGCTTTTCAAAAAGGACTTTGAGCGGCACATGCTTGTTCAGCTTGGCTTGCATTTTTGAAATGAGCACCATGCCTTTGAGGGAATGACCTCCCAATTCAAAGAAGTGATCATGCACACCTATTTGTTCAACCGCAAGTACTTCTGACCAAATATCGCAAAGCGTCTGCTCAAGTGCCGTTTCTGGTGCTACATGCACCGCGCGATTCATATGCACCTCGTGCGGAAGCGGCAGAGATTTCGCATCTACCTTTCCGTTTTGCGTGAGCGGGATGTGGTCGACTTTGACAAAGTACGTTGGGATCATATAATCCGGCAGTGTCTCCGCAAGCTTTTCTCTAAACGTCAGTGTTCCAATCGGTTCAGGCGACGTGTAATAAAGTGCAAGCTCTGGTAAACGGGACATATGAAGTACTTTCACATACACCTCTTGAATGGATAATCGTGCACGTGCGGCATGCTCAATTTCCTGCTTCTCAATACGATAGCCGCGGACTTTCACTTGATCATCTATTCTTCCGAGAAACTCAATGTCTCCATTTGCATGCTGTCTGACCAAATCTCCTGTACGATACATCCGCTCTTCAGAAAAATACGGATTTTCTAGAAAACGCTCTGCCGTTAATTCAGGCTGATTCAAATACCCTCTCGATACACCTTCCCCTGATATATAAAGCTCTCCAGGTGCACCATACGGGACGAGGCGCTGCTGACGATTGAGTGCGAGCGCTCTTGTGTGAGCAATTGGCTGTCCGATCACAGAGCGATCCTTCGATTCGCCTAGCTCTTGCTTTGTGATCAGCTTGGTCACAGTTCCAATGGTTGTCTCTGTCGGGCCGTAGTGGTTCATCACAGCCACACATGGATGCTGTTCCATAAATATCTCAACGTCTTCAGAGACAATCGGTTCTCCTCCAAGTATGACAAGGCGTAAAGCGTTAAATGCATGATCTTTCGAATCTGCCATCATATGAAATAAGGATGGTGTCATTTTGATATAAGTCAGCTCTTGTTCATCAATTAAACGCATGAGTCGTACCGGGTCTGTATACACATCTTCACGAGGCACATACAGGGTTCCTCCTGCCTTTAAGACAGGGAAAATGCTTGTGTAACCAAGATCGTATGCATAAGAAGAAAGAAGTGCCGTCCGATCGCATTCTTGCAATGTCACCTCATTTGTCAGCCAGTTAACGTAGTGTGATAGATTACGATGCGTGAGCTGAACACCCTTCGGTTTTCCTGTTGTCCCAGATGTGTAAATCACATACGCAAGTTGATCGGCTGATGCTTCCGGCAAATCTAGCGTGCGGCTTTGTAGTACTGCTTTTTCAACCTGCACGACCTGAATCGACTTGTGATGTTGATAGGACCCTGCAAGAGACTCATTTGTTACGATCACTTGTGCACCTGAATCTTCTAATGTGTAATTGATACGTTTCTCAGGAAAGGCCGGATCAATTGGCACAAATGCACCTCCTGCTTTCATCACACCAAGCATTGAAACGATGACATAGACAGAGCGATCAAGAATCAGCGCTACAGTCTTTTCTTTCTCGACGCCTCGTATCTTCAGTTCACTGCCAATTGCATTTGACATGTCTTCCAGCTCGCGGTAAGTGAGCTTCCGTTGATCATCCATCACCGCAATGGCATCTGGTGTTTCCTTTGCCTGACGTGAAAGTTGGACGTGGAAAGGCTCATGATGATTTGTTTGCACTTCGTCTTTTTTCTCCAACCGCTCTATTTGCTCATGCTGTTCAAGAATAGGGAGCAAGCCGATCTGTTCCTCCGGGTGTTGGACCGCTTCATGAATAATCGCAAGAAGATGAGTTCCGAATCTGCGGACCGTCTCTTCTTTAAATAACGCCGCTGCATAGTCAAAGCTCAGCTTTAATGCTCCTTCTCGTTCGAATGCTTCTAGAGACAAGTCAAATTTGACTGAGTGATGCTGTATGGCATAAGGCGAAATGTGCAGGTCACCGAGCTTTAGCGCGGGAACCTCCATGTTCTGCATGTTAAATGACACGCTAAAGAGCGGGCTTCGGGTTGTATCACGATCTAACGGAAGACGTGCAATTAACTCTTCAAGCGGATAGCTTTGATGAGCAAAAGCATCAACACTCGTTTCTTTTATTTCTTCAAGCAGCTGTAAAAATGTCTTTGTTTGCTCTGGTTTTCCGCGCATCGCAACGGTGTTGATAAACATCCCCGGCATGTCCTGTATATCAGGATGTGTCCGTCCTGCAACAGGGGAACCAACGATGATATCTTCTTGGCCGCTATAGGTGGCAAGTAGCACCTGAAAAGCAGATAACAAGAACATGTACATGGTCGTATCTGTTTTCTGAAGCAGGTCATGAATCCGCTGAGTCGTCGCTTGATCACAGCCAAACATGAATCGTTCTCCTGAAAAATCACGTTCCGCTGGACGCGAATAATCCGTTGGCAGCTCTAATACTGGCAAGTCTCCTTCGAATTGCTTCAGCCAATAGGCTTCATGCTCCTTCTGTTTCTCCGTCTCTTCTTCACTTAACTGCCAGACAGCGTAATCTTTATAATGAATGGCTCTTTCTGCAAGAGCTTCGCCATCATAGGCCTTCGCCAAATCTTGTATGAACGTCTTCATGGAGCTGCCATCTGTAATGAGATGATGTGCTTCCAAGACGAGAAGATGACGGTTTTCACTGACCTTCAATAGCTGAGCTCGTAATAAAGGCGCAGCTGTTAAATCAAATGGTGTCTTACGTTCAGAAAGAAATGCTTCCGCCTCTTCTTCCTTGATGTCATGGACGGGAAGATCAAATGACGTCCAATCATTCACTCTTTGAACAATGTCTTCTCCATTTATATGAAAACTCGTTCTTAGAATTTCATGCGTTTGGATCAACTGATCGAACGCTGATTTGAGCCGCTGATATTGGAGTGTTCCTTCAAGCATTAAGACGATTGGAATATGATAATTCGTGCTGTCTGGTTCGAGTGTCTGCAAAATGTATAAACGACGCTGAGCTGGTGATACCGGATATTCATCCGCCTGCTCTGCTGGTAAAATCGGATGCCCCATTTCTTCTTGACCATCCTGATCGATATATGTCGCTAATGAACGAATCGTCGGCTTCTCAAAAATCACTTGAATCGGCACTTCCTTTTGTAGCAACTCTTGAATCTTCGCAGACATCATCATCGCTTTGAGAGAGTGCCCGCCAGCCATGAAGAAATGTTCATCTACTCCGACCGTTTTTCCAAGGAGCTCCTCCCAAATTTGAGCGAGTGCCTTTTCTATCTCCGTCTCAGGCGGAATGATTTCCTTTTTCTCCTGATGCGCTTCGTCCGGCTTTGGTAAAGCTTTTCGATCTACCTTCCCGTTCGATGTGAGCGTAAAAGCATCCAGCTTCATCACATGGTGCGGCACCATATAAGCCGGGAGCTCTTGATTAAATACATCTCGCACTTCTTCTTCTGTTATTGTCCCTGTGAAGTAAGCGGTGATTTCCTTCTCATCTGAGGAAAACGAATGGACAAGCACAACCGCATCATCTATGCCCACGTTTTGCTGAAGCACTGATTCAATTTCACCAAGCTCAATACGGAAGCCTCGAATTTTCACCTGATCATCTGTCCGGCCGAGGAATTCGATCTGGCCATCTGCACCATACCGTGCCAAATCCCCTGTTCGATACAAACGGCCTGACGGCTTAAAAGGATCTGCCAAGAATACTTGGTTGGTCAAATCTGGACGATGGAGATACCCTCTTGCGACACCATCTCCACCAACATACAGCTCTCCTGGCGCTCCAATTGGCTGCAATCGTTGATCATCATCTAAAATATAAGCCGACGAATGGTTAATCGGCTGACCAATTGGAATCGGACCCGTTTCATCTCCTCTTACTTCGTAAATGGTCGAGATGGTTGTATTTTCTGTTGGACCATAGGCATTCAGCAAGACAAGTGCTGGATGATGCTGTTTCACAAGCTCCGCACTCTTCACATTGATCACGTCACCGCCTGTAATTAATGTGGTTAACCCTTTGAACAATTGCGGCCGCTGCTGAGCGAGCTGATTAAATAACCCAGTCGTTAAAAAAAGCGTCGTGATCTGATGTGTTTGGATAAATTGTTCGAATCTATTGATATCCAATAAAGTATCACGGTCAACAGGATACAGCGTCGCACCACCCAGTAGCGTGGTAAAGATTTCAAAGGTAATGGCGTCAAAGCTGACCGCTCCTGTATGCGCCATACGATCCGACTTATTCAAGCCTAATTTCTCCTGAGAGCAAGCCAATCTCACAATATGCTGATGCTCAATTTGCACCCCTTTTGGTCGTCCAGTTGAGCCCGATGTATACATGATATACGCCAAGTGAGATGGAGACGTCCTGACTGATACATCCATGTGTGAGTGATGAGGCTTACTCGTCACATGTACAGCCTTGATCTGTTCATCAACTGGCGGCTGACTGTCAGCATGAAGCAAAATGGATGCGCCACTGTCCTCAAGCATAAATCGGATTCTTTCTTCAGGCTGCGAAGGATCAATCGGCACATAAGCTGCCCCTGCGTGTAGAACTGCTAAGATGGCGATCACCGCATCAGCTGATCGGTTCATATACACCGCCACAGCATCCCCGGGCTGTACGCCTTTCTCAATAAGACTGCCAGCCAAACGACGGATTTCTTGTCCAAGCTCTTCGTACGTGAATGTTCGGTCGCCTTCAACTAATGCCAGATGGTCAGGCTGCGCCTTCATACGTTCTTTGAGCAGCTCAGGAATAGACAGATGCTTCGGATAATCTCGCTCCGTCTGATTCCACGCTTTGATCTGCTGCTTCTCCTCTTCCGTGATACACGTCACGTCCTGAAGGCGTACTTCAGGGTTTTGGATGATTTGCTTCATGAGATTGGTTAGATGTTTCGATATGTTTTCAATGACCTTTTCTTCAAAAGCTATGGCGTTGTATTTGATTTTCAATGTCCACGTTTCACCGGGATACACAAGGACATTTAGGTCAAAATTCGTTTGTTCAAATCCGTCCTTTACATCAATGGAAAAACCAAGACGCGCAGACATGGTGTCACCAGACAGCTCCTGATCTAAAGGATAGTTTTCAAACCCAACCAAATGATCAAAGAGCTGCCCTCCAGCAGCTGTTTTCTGCTGAATGTCATAAAGCGGCATAAAATCATAGTTTTCCGCTTCCAATGCATGCTGCTGTACCTTTTGAAACAACTGTTTGAACGTCTGCTTCTGATCCAATGTCACTCGAACGGGTATCGTATTGATAAACAGCCCTGCCATGCGCTCAATTCCAGATACACTTGGAGGTCTGCCCGATACAACGGTGCCGAATGTGACATCATCAGCTGCATGATAGGTGCCTAAAAGAACAGACCAGACCGCCTGAAACAGGTTCGGGGCTGTCACTTGGCATTGTCTTGCTACATTTTGAATGGCTTGTACCGTTTGAGCATCCCATGTAAATGTCCATTCCTGATGGTCGTATTGTCCGTTCGCTTCTTTTTGCTGCAACAGCCCTTGATGCTGAACCGCTCCATCTAGACGCTCCTGCCAATAGCTTTCCGCTTCTTGTTTATTTTGCTTTCCAAGCCACTGGATATAATCTGCATAAGGCTTACCCTGTGAGCGATCCGGCGTTCGACCGTTCCGAAAAGATTCATAGTAATGAAACAGTTTTTTCATTAAAACACCCATGGACCAACCATCCATGATGATGTGATGGTTGCTCCAAATGAGATGCCAATTTGTTTCATTTAGTTGAAAAACAGCGACTTTCAATAACAGATCATTTGTTAAATGAAATCCTTGCTTTCTCACTTGTTTTTTATATTGATCCAATACCTTTTGCTGCTCTTGATGATTCAGATGTGATAGATCCTCTCGATACACATCGAGATGACGTTCAGCCAGTACAACCTGACGAGGCTTTTGTAATTGTTGATAAACAAAGGCTGTACGGAGAATGTCATATGTCCGTATGAGCTCATTGAGACTTTTTTCAAAAAAAGCGTGATCAAACTCTCCGCTTATTCCAAGCTCAAGCTGTGTGAAATAAGAGGAGGAATTAGGGTCTAGCATGGCATGATAAAGCATGCCCTCCTGCATGGGTGTTAAAGGATATACCTTTTGAATCTTCTGCTTGCTCATATGTCCACCTCTTCGTTTGCTTAAAATATATCCATTAGCTTTTCAAGTTCATCCATCGTGAGATCTTCATCCCCCACATCACTAGGTGTCATCTGGGTTTCCTCCTGTGATACGCAATGTGAGATCAGCGCCTTCACATTCTTTTCAAGAAGGTCCTTGAATTGTTCCATCGTACGTTCTTCAAATTCAAGATGATGATAAGAAATCGTCACATGGAGCATGGCTTGTTCGACGAAACCAACAATATCAAGTGCATGAGGTTTCTCTGATTCAGGACTCAGCGATTGGCCTGCATCCCACGTTGAGCGGCTTAACTCACCGATGATCTGTTCATCAAACTGACCAAGATAGTTAAAGCTGATATGTGGCACGAGATCAAATGAGATATCGTCCTTCATCTTGTCAGGGGTTAAATATTTTAATATGCCATAGCCGATTCCCTTGTTCGGGATGTGCCTGAGTTCCTCTTTTAAATGCTTGATCTGATAAGAAAGATCGTCTGCATGCGACATATCCAGTAACACAGGATACATACTTGTAAACCAGCCAATCGTCCGTGATACATTGACCGCAGGTAGGATATTCTCTCTCCCGTGTCCTTCAAGATGTATAAAGTGTCTATCTTCACCTGTCCACTCTTTCATGGACAATCCGAGTGCTGTCAGTAAAATATCATTGATGTCTGTTTGATATGCTTCATGTACATCTGTCAGCAGACTGCGTGTTTCCTCCTCAGACAATGTAAAACGAATGGTCTGTGTATGAAGCATCCGCTGATCCTCCGTCACATGATCCTTTTGAAGCGGCGTAACGGAATGCGCAAGTACCTTTTTCCAATAAGCTCTTTCCGACAGCAACTCATCTGACATCGCGTATTCCGTCAGCTTCTGGGCATATTCTTGGAAAGAGTGTGTTTTTTCAGGAAGTGTCAGGACTTCCCCGCGCTTCGACTGTTCATAAAGAGCCATAAAATCTTCAAGGAAAATACGCCATGACACACCATCGATGACAAGATGATGTACAGCGAGCAGTAAATGATCCCCTTGATCCGTTCGGAAAATGGCTGGCTTTACTAAAGGTCCTTCCGCTAGCGATATACTCGCCTGCACTTCATTTGCCAGCTTTTCTACCTGCTGGATTTGCTGCGACAGTTCCCCTTGTACTTCTACCACATCAACAGCCACCAAGTTTTCTTCGATTTTTCGATGACGCTGGATCACGCGTCCTTCTTCAAGCGGATACACCATTCGCAAGGCATCGTGATGGATCATGAGCTGCTCCAACACTTGCTGAACGATGGTTTCATCCAAGCCATTTGGCGCTTGGAGCATAACTGATTGGTTCCAATGGTGCTGACTCGTAAAGTTTCGTTCAAAGAACCAGCGCTGAATCGGTGTGAAAATGACTTCTCCTTCGACAGGTGATTGGTCAGCTGTCAGTTGATCGGCTTCTTCGATATATGGGCGTAGCTCCGCAATCGTTGGGTACTGGAATAGTAGTTTCATATCAATCTTCCAGCCCGCTTGTGTGAGCCTGCTTGCCATTTGAATGCCTTTAATCGAGTCTCCGCCAAGGAAGAAGAAGTGATCATGAATGCCGACTTGGCTGACGCCAAGCACGTCTTTCCAAATGCCGCATAGAAGCGTTTCGACTTCGTCTCTTGGCGCTTCGTATGCCGTTTGGTTGGCTTCCATATCTGGTGCTGGCAATGCTTTCAGATCGACTTTTCCATTTGCCGTCATCGGCAGGTGGTCTAGCTTGATGATCCATGAAGGCACCATATAGTCTGGCAACGTGCGTTTTAGACTTTCTTTCAGGTCGGCCGTTTCTTCATCTGTGATGACGTAAGCGGCAAGCGCATCCTGTTCGCTGGCATCTTTGACCGTTGTCACAACTGCTTCTTTGACTTCTGCTAGCGCAAGGAGCTGCGCCTCAATTTCTGACAGCTCAATCCGGAAGCCACGAATGTTGACCTGATGGTCTTTTCTGCCGAGATAGATCAGTTCGCCATCCTCTGTCCATTTCACCAAATCACCTGTACGGTACATGCGCTCACCTGGATAAAATGGATCTGGGACAAAGCTTTTCTCTGTTTCCTCTGGAAGATTCCAGTACCCTCTTGCCAGTCCTTTTCCTGCGATCACAAGCTCACCCGGTACGCCTGGCGGCGAGAGATCATATAACGAACCCATAATGTAAAAACGAGTATTAGCAATCGCTGTTCCAATCGGAAGCGTGCCTTGATCTGGATTGATGATCCCACTTGTCGCCACGACGGTGTTTTCTGTTGGACCGTAGTTATTCACGAGTTGATATGGAACAGGCTTTACCTGTTTCAGCTTGTCTCCGCCTGTTAGTAAGTAACGCAAGGAGTGATTGTCCATTGACATAAACTGTTCGCATAGCTGAGTTGGCAAGAACGCAATGGTGATATTTTCGTCATTGAAATACGTATTGAGCTTGATCATATCGAGACGAATCGCTTCATCAATGATGTGCAGCTCTGCGCCGGCAATCCATGTCGGGAACATTTCCCAAATAGAGGCGTCAAAGCCAAAGCCGGCATATTTGGCGGTTCGGTCCGCGTTTGTCACTTGGAAGGCATCATTGTGCCAGAACGCTAGATTGACAAGGGACTGGTGCTCGACCATGACACCTTTCGGCTGTCCTGTCGTTCCAGACGTGTAAATCATATAGGCGAGATCTGTTGGTTTGACATGAACCTGAACATCGTGAGCTTCACCTTCTACGGCATCTTCTATGAACAGGACATGACCTGTGAATGAAGATGGTGCAGTCAGTCCTTTTTGCATGAGAAGCACCTCTGCCCCGCAGTCATTCAGCATGTAGGCAATACGCTGATCCGGATAATCCGCATCAATTGGAACGAATGTCGCACCTGCCTTGAGGACACCAAGGACGGCTGCCGCCATATCAAGCGATGGGCGAGTCAGAATACCGACACGATCTCCTCGTTTTATGCCGTTTGAAATGAGTCTTGAAGCGACTGTTTTTGCCCGATTGTTTAGTTCCTCATACGTCCAGCTCGTTCCACGGAAGGTTGCCGCTTTTTGATGAGGTGTCTGGTATGCTTTAGCCTCAATCAGTGCATGAACGGTTTGATCTGACGGAACGTTTAGGACAGGGCCTGACCATTCACTGAGCAGTTTTTGCTGCTGCTTCGGTGATAATAGCTGCATTTGATCTAGCGATTGATCTGGCGCTGATACCATTTGTTCCAATAAATGAAGGAAAAACTCCTTCCACTTTTCGATCGACGACTGTTGAAAGATAGAAGAATTAAAATCGAACACAAGCTCAATGTGATCAGCCGATTCGTTTCCAGTTAAGGTCAAATCAAATTTGGCGATATTCTCTTCGAATGGCTCTGGAACAATGTGAAGTCCATCCATCGTTAAATCACGGATATCCGCATTTTCCATTGAGAACACCACATCAAAGATTGGATGACGGCTAGTGTCTCGAACCGTTTGTACTTGGTCTACCAATTCTTCAAATGGGTACAACTGATGCTCATTTGCCTCCAACACAAGCTGATGAACATTTGACGCAAATTCCGCAGCTGTCAGATGTCCTGCTGGCTTTGTTCTAAGTGCCAGCGTGTTCACAAACATACCAATGACAGATTGAATATCCGGATGAGTTCTGCCCACAATCGGCGAACCGATGATGATATCTTCTTGTCTTGATAGCTTGCTTAAAAGGGTACTGTAGCAAGTGAGCAGGACTGTATACGTCGTACTGTTGAGCGCTCTGACCAGCTCATCCAATTTGGCTTTAAGCGGCCCATTGATTGTAAATGAGACGCGATCTCCTGCGAATGTTTGCACTTTTGGTCTTGGCAGGTCTTCAGGCAGTGCCAGTACAGGCAGGTCTCCTTGTAATTGCTTCAGCCAAAACGCCTCTTCAGCTTCTATTTGTGCAGCAAACGTCTCGCTTTTTGACCAAACCGCATAATCCTTATATTGAACAGGTAATTTCTCTAATTTGTCTCCTCGATACAAGGCTGAAAGCTCCTCAATTAAAATGCCCACAGATGCACCATCTGAAATGATATGATGCATATCAATCAGCAAATAATGGACATTTACGGAAGCAGAAACTAGACCTACTCTGAGTAGAGGCGCCTTTTCTATATCAAATGGACGGATAAAGTCATTCATCAATTCCTGTATGTCTCTTCCGTTCCCTTCGATTGTCTCAATGTCTACGGAGATGTTTGGTTCAATCCGTTGAACAGGTTCATTTTGAACAAAATCAAAGCTCGTTCGGAATGCTTCATGACGATGGGCAAGCTGTTCAATCGCTTTTTTAAATCGTTTTTCATCAAAAGCACCTTCTAGCTTTAAAGCAGCCGGCATATGATAGCTTTGCTCCGCGTCGGTCATTTTCTCCAATACAAACAGCCGTTTCTGAGCAGATGTCACTGGATAATAGGCCGCTTCTTCTGCAACCTCCACCCGCTTGATCTCCGTTTGATCCGCTTGATCAACCGCAAAGGCAAACGCCTCTAATATTGGGGATTCAAATAAAGACTTTAAAGTGAGCTCCACGTGCATCTCTTCATACAGCTTGTTCAGCATTTTCATGCCGCGCAGCGAATGACCACCGCATTCAAAGAAATGATCGTGCCTGCCGATTCGCGGCACTTCAAGAACTTCTTCCCAAATGCGCGCCACGAGACGCTCCGTTTCTGTTTGAGGAGGGATGTACTCATTTACCCCTTGCTCACTTAGGTCAGGCACCGGTAGCGCGCGCCTATCTACCTTGCCGTTATTCGTCAGCGGAAGCTCGTCTAATTGCATGAAGAATGACGGCATCATATACACAGGCAGTTCACGCCCTGCTTGCTCGCGTAAATCAGTTAATGAGACAGACCCTTCGGCTGTAAAATACGCACATAATGTGTCATTTGGAGCTGCAATGACGACGGCTTCCTTTAATTGCGGATGGCGCAGCAGCTGATGCTCAATTTCTCCAAGTTCAATACGCTGACCTCGAATCTTCACTTGATGATCGATTCGTCCAATGAATTCAATCTCTCCATTTGAAAGCCAGCGTGCAAGATCACCCGTTTTGTACATGACCTCACCAGGGCGGAAAGGATTTTCCACGAATTTTTCACTTGTGAGTTTTGGCTGCCCATAATATCCTTTTACCAGTCCATCACCAGCGACACATAACTCTCCTGCTACACCTGGCGGTTGCAGCTGTCCAAATTCATCTACAATATAAACAGCCGTTTGACTCACTGGCTTTCCGATTGGAATGGATAACGCCTGCTCCTCAATGTGATTCACTGGATAATACGTAGTGAAAATCGTACTTTCAGAAGGACCGTACATATGAACAAGTTTGCCTTCCCCTACCGTTTCAAGTGCAGTCATGACATGAGGCACGGAAGCACGTTCTCCGCCAAATAGAACTTTTCTAACGTTCTTCAGGCTGTCTTTTTTCATATCGATAAGTAAGTGAAAAAGAGCTGTCGTGATCATTAAAATACTGACTTTCTCCTTCTCAATCGCTCCAGAAAGCTCATTCATGTTTAAGATATGATCCTTTGGCAGAACAATCAGTTTCGCACCGTTTAATAAAGCACCAAACACATCGAACATAAAAGCATCAAATACATAGTTTGATAAACTCATCACCGTATCTTCCTGATAAATGGCAAGATAATTTGATTGCTTCACTGTTCTCAAAATGTTCCGGTGTGTCACCATATTTCCTTTAGGTTTTCCAGTTGTACCAGATGTATAGGTCAAATTCGCCAAATCCTCTGGCAATACACGAATGTCTATATTGCTGTCTGATTGCTGAACAATTGCCTGATCTTCTGTTTCGATGATGGTTCCTTCGAAAGAAGCAAGTACCGAACGATGGCGCAGCACTTGATGTGTCAATAAGAATTGCGCACCGCTGTCTGTTAAAAAGTGCTTCACGCGTTCATCAGGGAAATCAGGATCAATTGGTACATAGACGCCGCCCGCCTTAAGTACAGCTAGAACAGAGAGTACCATCTCATTAGACCGTTCAAAGAATAAGGCTGCTTTCATCCCTCTTTCAAACCCATGTTCACGTAAATAATGAGCCAGCTGATTCACACGGTCATTTAGTTCTTGGTAAGAAAGAATCACACCTTCACATTGGAGGGCAGACTTATGACCGTGCGCCTGCACCTGTGCTTCAAACTGTGTCACAATGGTTTCTTCTGACGGATAAGGCGTCGGTAACGGATTCCACAGATTCAGTTGAGCTTCTGCTTCTTGTTCAGAGAGTAATCGATAAGATCGAATCGCCTCCTCCGGCGCTTGAACCATCTGCTTCAGCAAATACATATAATGATGCAGCATCTGCTCGGCTGTACTTCGTTTAAATAGCGCCGTACTGTAATCGAGGACAAAGGATAACCCTTGATCTGACTCCATCGCTTGCAGCGTTAAATCAAACTTTGCAATATGGAAATTGGTTTCTTCGATTTCAACTTGCATTTCTCCTATATGCTGGGCTGATCCATGATCTGGCATGAGTGTAAAAACGGTATCGAATAATGGATGACGGCTAAAATCCCTTGGCACATTCAGTTTTTCAAGCAGTCGTTCAAATGGATATTGCTGATGCTCAAATGCATGCATCGTCTTTTCCTTCACTTGCTCGATCAACTGCGACATGCTTCCATTCGGATCAACCTCGGACCGCAAAGCAAGTGTCTGGACAAACATGCCAATCATGTCATCCAAATCTGCATGCACTCGCCCCGCCGCCGGTGTTCCAACCACGAATTCCTTTTGACCCGTGTACTTCGCAAGCAATGTATAGTAAGCAGAAAGCAGAACCGTATACAGTGTCGTGTGGTGTTTTGCCGCAAGCTCCTGCAATTGCACCTTTAACGTTTCATTGATTTCTTTGATCACACGATCCCCTACAAACGACTGGACTGCTGGGCGCTGATAATCGGTCAGCAGCTGTAAAGCAGGAAGATCACCCGAAAATTCCTGCAGCCAGAATGCCTCTTCTTTTTGAAAACCTTGTTGTTCTTGCCAAACAGCATAGTCCTGATATTGAAGCTTCAATGGGTCTTTGACCGATCCCTCGTAAGCATCTGACAGCTCACGCAGCATCAAATCAATCGAAAGACCATCTGAGATCAGGTGATGCATATCGAAAAAGAGCAGGTGCTCCTGGTCATGTAATGACTTCAAGCCAATACGAAGAAGTGGTGCACACTCAAGGTTAAAGGGTCTGACAAATCGCTTCATATTTTCTTCCATCGTGCCGCCTGTTAGCTGTTCGATTTGAAATGGCACGGATGGAGCTATCCGCTGACGAGGAATACCTTTCAACGTATGAAAAGACGTACGCAGCATATCATGACGTATGATGAGTTTTTCAAAGGCTTCCGTCAGCTTCTCTTGGTGCAGTGTTCCTTTTAACCTCACAACAGCTGGCATATGGTATGCAGTGCTTTGCTCCAATTGGCTCACCATATAAACGCGCTGCTGTGGAGGTGACAATGGATAATGGTCTAAGGCAGGTGCTTTAGGTATCACCGTTTCAGAAGATGTTTCCGCTTGCTCAATGTAGGCAGCCAAAGCGGCAATGGTCTGCTGTTCAAATAAAATGGACAGCGGCACCTCCACCTGAAAATCTCGCTGCACATGTGTGAGTACAGTCATTGCTTTCAGCGAATGCCCCCCTCGTTCGAAGAAGGAATCATATATACCAATCTTCTCTTGACCAAGGATTTTTCCCCACAAACGCACAAGCTTCGTTTCGATCTCGTTTCTAGGCGCAGCATAAACAGCTTGAACGGCTTTATCACCTTTTAAGGCAGCAAGTGCACGACGATCGACTTTGCCGCTGACTGTGAGTGGAAATGCATCGAGCTCTTTGAAATAGAGCGGCATCATGTAAGCTGGTAGCTGATGTTTGATAGCAGCTTGCAGCATGTCAACTGACACATTTTCATGACGAGCTTGATAGTAAGCACTTAACACCTTTTCCCCGTCTGCTTCTTCGACAACAAGTACAATAGCTTGATCCACTCCATCTACCTGCTCCATCACTGCTTCAATTTCGCCTGTTTCTATGCGGTAACCCCTTATTTTCACTTGATCATCCATTCTGCCAAGATAATCAATTGTGCCATCCGGAAGCCATCTGACTAGATCTCCTGTTCGATACATCCGCTCATCTGGAGAAAATGGATCTGCCGTAAATACTTTCTCCGTCAATTCAGGCTGATTCACATAGCCTCGTCCAACACCTATCCCTGCAATGCACAGTTCTCCAGCAGCCCCCTGTACCTGTAATTGATCATGGTCATTTAAAATGTAAAGACGGTGATGACCGAGCGGCTTTCCGATCGACACATAACGCTGCTGTTCAGAGGATTCGCGCAGCTCACTTAGTTCTAGGCGATGAACCGCCGCATCGACACACGTCTCAGTCGGACCATACACATTCCACAAATTAAAATCAGGCTCACTCATCCGAACCGCTTCGATAAGAGAATATGCTGCTTTCGCAGGCAATGCTTCTCCCCCAACTAACATATGCCTCAAGGACAGCCCATCTAATTCCGCTGCAAGTAAAAGCTGCACATGCGCCGGTGTTCCGTCCGCTGCTTCAATTTGATGTTTTCTATAATAAGCCGCTAATTGAACACCATTTCTCGTTGTTTCTCGCGGGATGATATGAAGCGTATGCCCAAATAATAGTGCAGCAAAGATTTGTTTCACCGATGCATCAAAATGGAATGGTGCAAGAAGCGCCATTTGAAGCTCACTCGCCTCTTCATAAACCTCATGATGCAAGGCATGGACCAAATGATGTAGCTGAAGATGCTCAATCATGACGCCCTTCGGCTTTCCAGTCGTCCCCGATGTATAAATCATATATGCCAAATCCTCTGGTACCGACTGATCTACAAGCTGTGGCAACAGTTCATCATCTAATGCGATTTGCTGCTGCACGACCATTTTTTCCGAGAGGACACGGTATGTTGAAACGAACGATTCCTCAGTTAACACAATGGAAGCACCAGAGTCCTCCACAATATATTGAATACGCTCCTCAGGTAATGCTGGATCAATCGGTACATACGCCCCGCCAGCCTTTAATATGCCGAAGATCGCCACCATAGCCTCTGCCTTCCGATCCATTAGGACAGCAACAGGCACATCACGCGAGACACCTTTCATTTGTAAAAAACGCGCCAGCTTTTCTGCCTTTTGAAACAGCTCTCCATAAGTAAATGCTCCATTTTCTGCTACAACAGCTGTCCGCTCTGCATACTTATTGGCTGTCTCATCAAACAAGTGGTGAACCGGCTTTTCAGCTGGCTTTTCAAACGGTTTTCTCTCAGATAATTGAAGCAGTTCCTTTTGTTCATCTGGTGGAAGTAAAGGGAGTTTCCCGATCAGCTGGTCAGGCTGGGAGACCGCCGCTTCTAGTATGATCAAGAATCGATCAAACATCTTACTGATTTCTTCTTCGGTGAATACATCTGTACGGTAGTCCAAATCAATGGTCAATGTATCTGTATCCCAGCGGTCCTTTACATGAATGGAAATATCATTCATTCCGCTCCCGCTAAAGATCGGTTCAGTAATAAAAGACAGATTCTCTTTTTTCTGCCACTGCATGACCTGGTATTCTAAAGAAATATCAAAAAGGCGTCCTGTAAACCCTTCTCTTTCACGTAAATCATTCATGAGGAGATTGTAAGGGTACTTTTGGTGACGCAAGATCTTCATTTGATCCGCCATGACCTGTTTGACGAAATCAAGAAATGATTGCGACCCTTGAACAGATGCACGCATCGGAATGGTGGAAACAAACATACCAATCATCTTTTTTTCTTTGGCATTCGTTCGGTTGCCCATAAAGGTTCCAAGGACAACATCCTCCATACCGCTAAAACGATGCAAATACATATAAACAGTAGACATGAACATCGAGAGCATACTGACTTTCTGCTCTTCACAAAACGTACGAAGTTTCTCCTTCAAAGAATCTGGAATATCCCCTGAAAATCGCTCCGCATGTAAACTCATCTCGTATCCCTTATGCGGTTTTAAAGAAGCGAAATCTGGAATATTGGCAAATTGTTCATTCCAAAAAGCTTGGTCTTTTTGAAATCGTTTAGAAGTTTCATAGCTTTGCTCACTCATGATGTGGTCAACGAAGGAAATCTCCTCAACCGGTGAGATGTCTACCCCCTGCAGCATGTCCTGGTACAAGTCGATGATGCGATTTCCCATTAAGATAATGGAGATACCATCCGCCACAATATGATGTGCTTTACAAAACAGCCAGCACTCTTGATCACTGATTTGAAAGACCGTAAATTCAATCAAGAGGCTGTCAATCAACGGCATCGGCTCACGGATTTGTTCATTCGCCCAAGCCCTCACTTCTTCTTCACTCCAGCCCTTCTCCATGCGAATCGGCTGTTCTTCATAAGGCTTGATATATTGAACAGGCTCCTCCTGCTCATGCCGATACACCAGCCTCAACCGAAGGGAGTCAGTTTGGCGAATGTACGCTTGAAGCACGTCAACGACCAAAGATGGATCTAAACCTGATACCGATCTCAATCTGGCGAATCCACCCAAATTAGAAATACTTGTACCTGGATAAAATCTTTCCGTGTAGAATACTCGCTTTTGCGCATGTGTTAAGGGGTAATAAACTGTATTCATTTTCATCCTCCGCCTCTTCTGTGTTTTCTCCACCAATGTGACAACCCTGCACCCTCTATATCAAAAGAACCAAGTCTATTCCATTAAAATAGACAGAATACGGAAAGAAGCCCACCCCGAATAAAACGGAGGGACTCCCATTTTGATTCGGTAACCTGCCGACCATAGTAAAAAAGCAACATTTACCTTAGGACATGGCTTTGCGTCTCTACGTTTCCATAGATTTGCCTTTTTCTTCTTTTCTTTTTAAATATTTTCTATTTACGTCCACTTTATATGAAATTATTGTTTTTTTCACCGAAAAATGGGTGTAAAGATTCATGCGTTATGCCGAATGAATCACATAATAATTTACGATATTTACCGAAAATAACTAATAATAGTTGCGTTCAACCGAAAATAATCGACTAAATACCGCAAAAATTTCATGTTTTTCCTTAAATTTTGCAAATATGACCGAAAATGTAGGATAGAGGTCTCCTCCCATCCTCCACAATTTCTTAAATCTTAAGAACTATATTCCCTAAAAAATTGAAAATATTTACCGTAAAAACAACACAAAAAGAGCTGCCATTTCAAATGACAGCTCCCTTGTTTCTTCATTATATTTACATCACCTTAGACAGGCCAATTGTTTTTTCAATAATGAGCAACGCAATGATAGAAATGATAATAAATATGACAGATATCGCATTGACACTCGGATCAAAGGTTTGCTCAATGTAATTAAACGTCCTGACGGGAATCGTAATCGTTTGAGGAAAGGAAACGAACAAACTAATCGATATTTCCCCAAATGACGTCACAGCTGAAAACACCCCGCCTGCAATAATTCCTGGCTTTATCAAAGGCAGCGTCACTCGAAAGAATGTGCGAATGGGTCCTGCGCCAAGATTCATTGAAGCCAGCTCAAGCCGCGGGTCCAAATTCGAGACACTGACGCCTACTGTTCGAACCACATAGGGAAAACCAATGATGACGTGACCTATGACAAGCGCCCACAAAGATCCTGTAAACCCCATAGCCGTAAACAAATAAAGCATGGCAATCCCCAACACTACTTGAGGAATCATAAGAGGTGACAAAATGAAGGCTTGAATCGCCTCCTTTCCCTGAAAGGAAAGCCTTGCTAAAGCATACGAAGCCATCGTGCCTAAAAGAACCGTAAGAGGCGTTACGATGAATAGCAAAATCACGCTGATACGCAGAGATTCCATCCATTCTGGATTCGACACGACCTCTTGAAACCAACGAACAGAGAACGAAGTCGGCGGAAATTCAGGGAAGGCATTTGGACTAAAAGCAGATAAGACGATGACAAGAACAGGTATGGTCAAAAAGAGATAAACCAATGACCCAGCAGTCCAAATCAGGATTGAAAGCAAGCGATCACCAAATGATTTTTTACGCATGCATCCTCGCCTCCCAACGCTTCAATAGATAGCTTAATAAACTGACCACCACAAACACACAAACCAATAACGTAAAGGACATCGCTGCAGCAAGAGGCAAGTTATACACCTGCATGACCTGCTGATAAATAGACAGAGGCAGCAGCGGCTGCATTCTTCCGCCGACTAAGAGCGGAGTGATATAGCTCCCAGCTGCCAGCGAAAAGACAATGATAGCCCCTGTCACCATCCCTGGAATGGTCAATGGAAAGGTCACATGAAAGAAGGTTCGAATTCGTCCAGCTCCTAGACTCATAGAAGCCGGTCGTAAATGACGATCCATATCGGTTAAGCTCGTCGCAATAGGCAGCACTGCAAAAGGCAGCATGACCTGAACATAAGCAATAATCACCGCATTCATATTCCACAACATAGAGAGCGGCTTCTCAACCACATGTAAATCTAATAACATGCCATTGATCAGACCATTTTGTGAAAGAAGGACAATCCATGCAAACGTCCGAATCACAACACTTGTCAAAAGCGGGGAGACAAGTAAGATATAGAAAAATGCCCGCAGACGCGGATGAGGTGCCTTGACGAGCACGTATGCTGCAGGGTATGCCATCAATAAACAAATCACCGTTGTCTGTAAGGCTACCCACACTGTACTTCCAATCGCCTTCACATACGCATCTGTCGTGAACACATGAATATATTGAGAAAAGCTATACGTTTGTAATGTGTTCATCATTGAATCCACATCGCGAAAACTGAGGACGAACATCATCACAAGCGGCGCTAGAAGAAATACAACAAGGAACAAACACGCCGGCAGCAGCATGAACCAATGAAATCGCTGATTCTTTTTCTTGATACGCATCACGTATGCACCTTCGAATCTAGGAAAACGATATCTTCAGGCTGCCAATTGATATGAATAGCTTCTCCAGCTTTCGGCAGTTCAGGAAATGCTGCATCGGAAGCATGGACAATCATTTCACCGCTATCGAGCTCTACCACCAAACGTAATGAGTGACCAATATAACTGACATCTGCCAGCACGCCTGATACATGGTTAGACTGAACGTCTTCCCGCTCAGAAGATATGTTGATTCTTTCTGGACGGAGCATGAGTAACTGATTTTCCTTCTTCTCTTGGTGTGCCGCTGCCTTTAACTGAACTTCCTGCCCGTTTGACTGGATTAAATGAGGAACGATAAATATAGCTTTCGCTTCATCATAGACTGCCTCGAATAGGTTCACTTGTCCGATAAATTCAGCAACAAATCGATTGTTTGGCTGGCGGTACACCTCTAAAGGCGTTCCAATCTGCTGGATTTTCCCCTCTCCTAAAATCCCAACCCGATCAGAAAGACTTAATGCTTCCTCTTGATCATGGGTCACGAGAATGGTGGTAATTCCGACATTCCTTTGAATATTTCGAAGCTCCGTCTGCATATTTTTTCTTAGTTTTGCATCTAGGTTGCTGAGCGGTTCATCAAGAAGAAGAACAGATGGCTGAATCGCAAGCGCCCTTGCAATCGCTACCCGCTGCTGCTGTCCACCACTTAATTGATGCGGCATACGTTTCGCAAACGCCTCTAATTGCACAAGAGACAAACTCTCCATTACCTTCTCTTTGATTTCAGCCTTCTTTTTCTTTTGAACCTTTAACCCATACGCCACATTATCAAATACGGTCAGATGCGGAAAGAGTGCATAGCTTTGAAAAACCATACCCGTTTTTCTTTGATAAGGCGGTAAATTCGTCACATTCTGATCACCAATATAGACGACACCTTTTGTTGGTTCTAAAAAACCGCCAATGATGTTTAATAACGTTGATTTCCCGCAGCCGCTAGGACCAAGAAGGGAGAAAAACTCTCCCTCTTTCACCGTAAGACTGACATCGTTAAGAGCAATCTGCTCGCCGAAATGCTGGCTGATATGTTCTAAATGGATTCCACTCATACGATCACCTATTTTCCTCCGCCTAATACTTCGTTCCATCGATTTGTCCAATTGCCCAGCTCCGAAGTTGCTGTTTCGTAATCTACCCAAGTCAGCTTGCTATAATAATTCTCTCCAACCTTGACCTTCCCCTTAATCTTGTCACCGTATTTCACATCAGAATTCGACATACCATAATAAGATTTTTCCGAGAAAGCTTCCTGAGCTTCTTTTCCACTTAAATAGTTTAATAGTTTGTAAGCCGCTTCCTCATGCTGACTTCCCTTCGTTAAAGCCCAGCTCGCAACTGCTGCAACAGCGCCTTCTTTCGGATATGAAAAACCAATACTCATTCCTTCTTCTTCAAGTGCAAATGCTCGTCCATCCCAATATGGAACTGCTACGACGTCACCACGTTCTAACAAGGTTTGAATAGACCCTGGATTATCTGGAAAAGCAGCAACATGCCCTTTTAATTGCGAAAGGCTTTTAAAGGCTTTATCAATATCCTTAGGATTTGATTCTGTCCCCCCTTGAGCATGGACAAGCGCAGAGAAAAATTGCAACCCGGCTGAATAAGTCGGAGATGAAATGGCTACCTTCCCTTTTAGCTGACTGCTCCATAGGTCTGTCCAGCTGTTTGGTTCCTGCTTTACGAGGTCTTTTCGATAAGCAATTCCAAGCTGACCCATACTAAAGCCTGCTGCATATTGTTTTCCATCAACAGTGAGCTTCTTTTGGACAGAACGGTAAAGTTTTTTGACATTCGGTGCTTGATCTTCATCGATAGGTGCAAGAACGTTTGCTGCAATGCCTCTTTGAATCGTATCAGGCTGTAAAATAAGCAGGTCATACGGTGGATTTTTACCATTTGACGCTTTTAATTTTGTAAACCATTCAGAATCCGCACCAGAGACGGTTTGGACTTTAATTCCCGTATCTTTTTCAAACTTTTCGAGGATCGGTTTGATATTCTTTTCCCAATCGCCCCCGTATACGCCAACGATCACAGTCTGCTGCTGTTTACCTTGATCCTGTCCATTCCAACCGCAAGCTGTCAGCAGTAAAATCATTGACAGAACACCTGCAAAAATAGTGATTAATCTTCTTTTCATGATTCATTTCCCCCTTTTTGTCCATCCATATGACGAAGTGCTTGAATAATATCTTTCTTTGTTAACGGCTCATTTCTATGACTGAAATATTGATGAACTGCATGTTTATAATGTGTACGTTCATTGGCTGGGTAGGAACGCAGCCGCACAGCAAGCTCGCTACTGGCTTCATCCGTCCATACTTTCTCATAAGCTTCTCTGTGTTCTCCGACATCCCACATGATATTAGCAGGATGATTACCCTTTTCACGAAACTGATTCGTTTGCTCCTCATCAATCTTCCATTCATTTTGGTCTAGATACACTTTAACGCCATATTGCTGCAGCGCTCTTTCTTCACTTAATAAACCTGCTTCCACTTCATGAAGGACTTTTTCTTTCTCTCTTGCAAATGGATTTCCCCAACCGCCTCCACTTGGTGATATCAATTGCACAATATCGCCTTTTTCAAGACGCAGAACATCTATTTTCGGCTGGTCTTGTTTTTCACCTTTTGCTGTGACTAGCTTGACCTCACCGATAGCTCCCGCTCGTCCGCCCATTAGCCCCCAAGGCTGAAACTTCATACGTTCCATACCTCGTGCGGTCACCATGGATTCAGGCTTGATCATTTCAAATTCCAAACCAATCGCATGTCCGCCTCTGTTTTCTCCTGCTCCGCCTGTGTTTGGCAAAATCTCATATCGGTGAACATGAATATCAATATGCTGTTCTAAACTCTCAATAGGTGTATTCTTCAAAAAGCCAGACGAATGATCAATACCATCTACTCCGTCCGTTCCATTTTGAGCACCACCGCCTCCGCCTAATGGTTCGACAACAGACATTTTCCTGCCGCCTGTTTGATTATCAGGAACAGAGAGAACAACAATAGCTGATTGACCTGCACCTGCTGCCGGCACTGCTTCAGGTAACAGCTTACCAATGGCGCCTAGCACGACATTGAACAGCCGCATCGTAATTGAATGCCGAATACCAACAGAAGCCGGGTATTCTGGATGCACTAGCGTCCCTTTAGGTGAAATCACTTCAATCGGATATGTGATTCCGCCATTAATCGGTATAAAGGGATCTTTACTAATAATGTAATTAATCAATCCTTGATATAGGAAGGAATGCTTCTGACCATTAGTAACAAGGTTAAAAGCTGTTTTCACTTGCGGGTCACACTCAGAAAAATCAAGCGTTAGCCGCTTTCCTTTGACCGTTAACTTAATTTTCAACCGTATCGGCACATCCGAGATCATATCATCATCTAAATAATCAGCGAATTCACTCGTTCCATCCGGAATGGCTTCAATGACCTTTCCTGCACGAACCTCAGATTGTTTCAGGAGGTCCATCATTCCTTGTTTCACTTCATTTATTCCAAATTTCCCGATCATTTCTTTTAAGCGAATTTCTGCTGTATTTACTGCAGCAATCATTGCATTGATATCCCCATCATTTAAATGACTGGCTCGGCTGTTGGCTCTTAAAAAAGTACGTACGACCTGATTCTCTTTTCCGCCTTCATAAATTTTCACTGGCGGTATTCTTAATCCTTCTTGATGAACATCGGTCGCTGTCGGCGAAATACTCGAGGGCACAAGTCCGCCCACATCACTTACATGAACAAAAGACCAAGCATAGCTGACAATTTCACCATCTACGAAGATCGGCTTAATGATATGGACATCCGGCAGGTGAGTCGCTAAACCATCTGTCGTATAAGGATCATTTGTGATGATAATATCTCCTGGCTGCATCGGTCCGCTCTCTTCAATCGCTTTTTTAAGACTCAGCCCTAAAAAGATCGTGACACCCACTGTCTTCGGATAAACAAAGAAATCTCCAGAAGGCGTGGCTAACGCTGTCGCAAAGTCAGCTGATTCTTTGACGAAAGTCGTAAAAGACGTCCGCTCAATGACATGTCCCATGCCAGATGCAATTGCATTAAAATAACTGCGCATCATCTCAAGCTTTGCTGGATCAGTTCTCATATAAAGCCGCCTCCCTTGAAATCACCAAGTTCCCTGATTGATCAATGCTACCTGCCCAATTTGGCAGAATCAATGTTGTCGTATCATCCTGCTCAATGATGGCAGGTCCATTAATGACAGAGCCTACTGACAAAGTATCTCTGTAATAAATAGCTGCTTCATATTCTTTTTCTTCTATAAAGATTCGCCTGTATTCATGTGGCTTCAAAGATTGTCCGCTGCTTTCATGAACAGGTGTGAAAGGCAGTGGCGGCGTCTCGCCTATGACTCGAACTCGTAAATGAGTAAACTCGATGTTTGCCTGATCATCTCTATGCCCATATTGACGCTGATGTAGCTTGTGAAAGGCTTCAATGAGTTGATGGATATCTTGTTCTTGCTTCAGCCATTCAGCTGATAATGGTAATTCAATCTCAAAGGCTTGTCCTTGATAACGTGCATCTGCCAATAATAGTATGGATGTCTGTTTAATATGCTGAATGTTCTGCTGACTGAACCAATCAGTCGCTTTTCGAGAAAGCATCTCATAATCTTGTTTTAGTTGATCTATCGAGTAGTCTTGTAAACATATTTTCTTCGACAGTACCGCATCATGAATAAAATCAGCGTTCAAGGCACCTAATGCACATAATGTTCCTGGACTTGGAGGAACGACCACGTTTTTCGCATGAATTTCTCTCGCAAGGAAATTCGCTACAACCGGTCCTGCTCCGCCAAACGCTAGTAAACTAAAATCTCTTGGGTCAAACCCTTGCTGCTCCATGACATTGCTTAATTCTGTGTACATATTGGCGACAGCTACTTGAATCAGCTGGTCAGCCGCTTCTTCTACCGTTTTGTTGAGCTGGTCAGCAATTGGCTGAAAGGCCTTTTCCGCCGCGAACAGCTGTAGTTGTAAATGTCCTCCGGCAAAACGCTCTTGATTGAGATAACCACATATGAGGAACGCGTCAGTTAAGGCGGCTTTCATTCCCTTTCCATACGAAGCTGGTCCCGGCTGTGAGCCAACTGATTCTGGTCCTGCTTTGAGAAGCCCGCCCTGATCAATCCATGCAACCGAACCCCCGCCTGCCCCTATTGAATACATCGCAACAGATGGAAGAATGATCGGAAAACCTGAAAGCTGATTTGACTGAGCCATTGTAGGCTGTCCATTTTGAATAATGGAGATATCTGCACTCGTCCCCCCAACATCAAACGTGATCAGATTGGATTCGTTTGCAGCGGCTGCAATTCTTGCCGCACCAATGACACCAGCTGCCGGACCAGAAAAAAGTGTTTTAACAGGTGAAGTTGCTGCACTTTCTGCATCCATTAAACCACCATTTGATTGTGTAATGTATGGAGAAATTGGTACACCTTCTTCTTTCAAACGGCTTTTCAATGTTTGTAAATACTGTTTCACCTTTGGTTGGATATACAAATTGACAACAGACATCACAGTACGCTCGTATTCTCTCATTTGGGGCCATAATTCAGATGAAGTAAGGACTTCTAATTGCGGATAATGGTGTTTGATATAGGCTTTTGCCTGTAATTCATGAACTGGATTTTGATAGCTATGTAAAAAAGAAATGACAATACCTGCTAGTCCTTTAGACATAACCTGCTGGACAGCATGATCTAATTGCTGCAGATGGAGAGGTTTTTTGATCGTACCATCGTGTATCAACCTTTCAGAGATTGGATATACATGCTTTCGTGGTATCAATGGTTCTGGCAAACGAGAATTGAAGTCATAAGGAATGGGTAATCGTAAACGCTGTAGTGACAATATGTCTTGAAAGCCTTCCGTCACAAAAAGGGCCAAATCTGCTCCTTTTCTCTGCAATAATGTATTAAGACCGATTGTCATGCCATGTACGAGATATTGGATTTCAGATAAATCAACACCTCTGTCTTTTAGAAGTTTTAGCCCATTGATAATTCCCTGAGCTGGGTCGTCAGTCACTGTGGGTGTTTTGAGTTCAGTTAGCGCCCCTGTTGCTTCATTCATCAGCGATAAGTCAGTAAATGTTCCGCCTATGTCTATGCCAAGCCGATAAGAGACATCCGCCATTTGTACTTCCCTCCTACAATGTAAATAGAATGATATTTTGATAAATTACGACATTTTTTGATATTTGACTCCATATTATTAAAGCATATCGGTCTAGTCAATTTTATTTTTTCAAAATTTCTGTGTGTTAAATTCTTGAAATTAGCCCAAAAAGCAGTGATAAAGCCATTTTGATAAAGCATAATCTTTTTATGAACTGAAAAATTAAAATTTTTATGAATTTTTACAAATGTGAAAAGCAAGAAAATGGATAAAAACCGTTTTTCGAACTTTAAAAGGCGTTTTTTCAAAACCAGGAGAAATTGGTAAGTAATTCTGCTATACTTCTGTTTACAAAATACGCAAACAAGAAAGAGAGCTAGCATCTATGAAACTTCTTAAAATCATTCTCTTGCTTTTACTGGTCGTCGTTGGTGTAGCAACAGGCTATATTCAGCTGGAGCAAAGTAAACAAGAGACGACGAATTCATCTTATGACAAAACGATTCACTTCCCATCAGATCGTTACCCCGAAACCGCTAAGCACATAGAAGAGGCCATTGATGAAGGCCATTCATCCGTATGTACGATTGACCGTAAACATAGCGATGAACAAAGAGAACAATCACTTCATGGCATCCCAACAAAGCGCGGGTATGATCGGGACGAATGGCCGATGGCGATGTGTAAGGAAGGAGGAACAGGAGCTTCAGTCAAATATATTAATCCTTCAGATAATAGAGGAGCAGGCTCATGGGTCGGTCATCAATTATCGGATGATCCTGACGGCACAAGAATACAATTTATCATCGATTAACGCCATTTCCCTTTTCTATCTAAAAAAATTTCCTCGTAACTGCATTCAGGTATTTCAAACATTTTTTTCATGCCGATAATCCTTAAGGAGGTTTATCCTACCTTATACCTAAAGGAGTCAAAAAGCATAAAGAAAAAGGGGAAACTGAGGCTTGGTGCCAAAATTTTGTTGATCTTTTTAAGTGTCATCATCATCTTTTCAGCAATTGTTGGTTATATGGTGAATCGTGAAATGACAGAAAACATCAAGCACATGGCCACTGAAAAAGCAAAAGGTGATGTAAAGCTAGGCTATGCCTACTTGCTCAAAACGCAGCAATTGAAGCAGCACGAGCAGGCGAGCATGGGAAAGGATTTGCGGTTGTCGCAGACGAAGTGAGAAAGCTCGCTGAGGAATCACAAGCATCATCAAATTTGATTTCCCATCTCATTTCTGAAATCCAAAAAGAGATGACTCATTCAACAAATGCGATCAAACGAGTAAGAGAGGAAGCGGCTCTAGGGACTGTACTTATTTCTCATACAGAAGAATCATTTATTGATATTCAACAGTCAATGAGAGAAATGGCAGATGGCATCAAGCATTTATCTAGTGCATCACAAAAAATCGCAGCTTATACAAACGATGCGAAACGATCCTTTGTCACTATTACAGAAGGGGTTAAACTAACGAGTGCACATTCACAGCAAGTAGCCGGTTTAACAGAAGAACAATTTGCCGCAACGGAAGAAGTAACTGCTTCATCAGAAGCTCTTGCTCATTTAGCAGGAGATTTAAAAGCAATGGTTTCACAATTTCACATCTAGATTCCTCATATAGAAGCGCAAGACGGCGACAATCGTCTTGCTGCCTAACATTCTCTTCAAGAATCACTCTTTCAACCATTTACATTCCAACGAAAATCTATGTATAAAGGAGTTTTTTAAATGAATAACTTAAACCAAGCCTATTCCCTATCTATCTCCTATCACCAAATCACCGTATACACCGGAAGCAAAACACCACCTGTGATTGACTGGTCAGATGATGACATTCTTCAAGGATTCGCCATGGGAGATCACGGTGTATCCTTTGAAGGGGTCAACAACGGAAAAGCATCTGTTACCGTAACTTTAAATAGCAATATGCCCCCAGCTTCGGCTGATAGAACGGTCACAGTGCCTTTTACGCATGCAAGCGATCAAGTTTATATCACAAGCGTCATGGCTCAGGTGCTGTCTTTCCCTATTCCAAAGGGAGACTATCAGCTCACCTGCTATACTTCTCAGCAGCCTGATCAAGACCTTTATCATATGAATTTCCAAACGGTGTAGGTCACGACTGATCGTACAAATCAAGCCACTTTTCCGCAAAGTCTACCGATTCTCTCACCGGTAATAAATATGAACTGGCAAGCCCGATTTGACCGTGATGATGAGTGCCTCCTGATAGAAGAAAGTCACGGCCGATCTGCTCAAATAGTTCTTCTCTTGTGATAATATCTTGGTACTCTTTCCATACCCTCCATCCATTTTCTAAGATGGGAGCTCCTCTTGTCATGAAGTCTTGCTGAGGGATGCGATATTCAGCCAGATGGAAAGCTGTCAGACTTTCAAAAGACGTACCAATCAGCAGCACCTGAGCCTGAAGATCATACATGCGGGCTAGAGGCGAATGTTCCCCTAATCCAAAAGAAAGTGCGTGGTGTTTCAGAAGCTCATGTTTCTTTTTCCCCCAGGCCGTGAATGAAAAATGAGGATGATTGCTTCTCGCCACGCCCGGGTATTTCCAAAACGTTTCCGCTACCTTTCCCATTGCTGTTGGCATCGAGTAAGCTGGATCAAATGCAGGCATCGTGTCTTTGATCGATTTCCACCATGAAAAAGGAACAGGCGGATCGATCCAATCAGCGGGATCAGAAATCTCTAACGTTTGTGCCGGCATGATCAGTGTCCCCTCTTCTGTTAAGGTTTCCATCAATGCTTGTATGAGGGCAACAGCGCCTCCGTTTACCCAGCCGATAGATGATAAGGATGAGTGAACACATAAAATCATGCCTTTTTTCACACCAAGTTGAACCAAGTCTGCTTTGATTTTTTCCTTTGTCACCGGTTCAGCTTGATTTTCGATTAATTTTTTCATCGTTCTTTTTCCTCCTGCGTCTCTTTTCTTACTGATGAATGAGACGCTTAACCGCAATAGACAGTTTATAATTTGCGTAATTTGTCAGCTCCGTTAAAAACAGATCCAGTTCATCATGACTGAAGAAATGGCCTTCAGCCATATAGCAGCCCTCACCACTTATTTTAAATAAATTCTTAATCTCTTCCTGTCGGTCGAGAAATGACAGAAGTGGTTCGTGATGATGACTGCGAGTATAGAGCTGCATAAATGTTTGGATGGTGTTTTGCGTCCGCCAGTCAATCGAAATGGTATATGCTTCAATCACACCCTCTTCTTCAAGCTTTAACACACGATTTGCAACAGCTTGACCCGTTAAATGAACTTTTTCACCTAGCGCTTTCATAGTTAATCGACTGTTTTTTGAGAGTTCTTTTAAAATATCCATATCGGTTTGGTCTAACATTGGCTCACCTCTTTCAAAAATCAAGTCCTTCTGATGAAAGACTTTCACAACCCTCTGTCACATGGAACTCTTTTAATATACTGTAAACTTAATCAGAAAAAAAGGAGGCCTTTTCATGAAAATCACGCTCATTCGGAATGCTACTTTCTACCTTGAATATGGTCAGGCAACTTTCTTCATTGATCCCTTTTTAGCAGCAAAAGGAACATATCCACCGTTTCCTCATACAGCCAATCAACATTTGAACAATCCGATTGTTGATCTGCCTGTAAACATTGACTTAGACAACATGCTACACCCAGATGCTGTCTTACTCACTCATTTGCACATGGATCACTTTGATGACGAGGCGAAACAAAAATTAGCCCAAGACCAACCCATTTATACGCAATCGGATAATGACAAAAAAGAAGTTGAAGAGGCCGGTTTCCAGCATGTCACATGCATTGAAGATGAAATAGACATTTATGGTGTTCATATTCAGCGGACAGGTGGACAGCATGGGACAGGAGAAATTGCAAAGCGGATGGGACAGGTCAGCGGTTTTGTTTTCTTTCACCCTGATGAACCTACCCTTTACATTGCAGGTGATACCATTTGGTGTGATGAGCCGAAGGAGGTTATCAATACTTGCAAGCCAGATGTCATTGTGGTCAATAGCGGAGCTGCTCAATTTTTAGAAGGCGATCCAATTACGATGACGAAGGAAGACATTTTAGACGTTCACCGTTCTCACCCAACAGCACAAATTGTCGCTACTCACCTTGAGGCAGTGAATCATTGCTTACTAACAAGAGCCTCTTTACAAGCTTACATTCAAGAGCATCAAGCAGCACAAGCCATTTTTGTCCCTAAAGATGGTGAAAGTCTCTCCTTCTGAATAGATTGATAAACAATAAAAAACCGGCACCTCGCTGCCGGTTTCATCCTTATGGTCAATGGTGCTGTGGTTTTTTCAGCAATGGCACAAATCCGTTGTTTTTCAAATGATTGTAATGTTCATCCATTCGTTTCGTAATATGTGAACCTTGTTCCTTTGTTAACACACCATATTGGACGTACTTCTCAATCACTTCTTTTCGTTTAGAAAGAATTTGCTGCTCAAGCGTTTCAATTTGTTTTTGTTGTTCTGTCGTTAGTTTTACTTGATGCGTTACTGGACGCTTTTCCATTTGGGGTGTTTCTCCATGAGCTGTTTCCATATAAAAACCAGACAACAGCATCACCGATAATATGATCAAGCCACTTATTTTTTTCATCATTTTCTTCCCTCCTTTATTCGCATTTATTTTGTACACACTTTCCTTTTTTATACATTATCTCACGTTGCAAATTGCACATAATATTCTTACTTTTTCGCTTTTCTTCTGAAAACGTTGTCCTAACAGAAAAAGCGTGCTATGTTTTGTTTTGTATAAAAAATAGAGGAGGATTCTTAAATGAGTCGTTTTTATCATAGAAAATCGATCTGGGTAATGCTTGTTGTGTCTGCTTTCATACTTGTCTTGTCTGCTTGCAGTCAATCAGGCTCTTCTCAGTCTGGAGATTCAAAGTGGGATGAGATTCAAAAGAAAGGGAAAATCGTGGTTGCTACTTCAGGCACCCTTTATCCAACGTCATATCATGATACCGCTAATGGCAAGGATCAATTGACTGGTTATGAAGTGGAAGTGGTCAAAGAAGCATTTAAGCGCCTGGATGTGAAAGTAGAATTTAAAGAAATGGGCTATGATGGCATGCTGAGCGCCATTAATTCTGGTCAAGTGGATGCCGCTGCAAATGACATTGACATCACAGATGACAGAAAAGATAAGTTCGCCTTTTCAACTCCTTATAAATATTCTTATGGCACAGCGATCGTAAGAAAAGATGATTTGTCTGGCATTAAAACGTTAAAAGATTTAAAAGGAAAGAAAGCAGCTGGTGCTGCCACAACGATTTATATGGATGTCGCTCGCAAGTACGGTGCGAAGGAAGTCATTTATGATAATGCGACAAACGAGCAATACTTAAAGGATGTCGCTAACGGTCGTACAGATGTCATTCTAAATGATTATTACTTGCAGACACTAGCTCTAGCTGCATTCCCGAAATTAAATATTACGATTCACCCTGACTTAAAATACATGCCAAACGAACAAGGTTTTGTGATGAAGAAGGACAACACAGAGCTTCAAAAAGAATTAAATCGTGTCTTAAAAGAAATGAAAAAAGACGGAACCATGAAAAAGATTTCCGAAAAATTCTTTAATCATGCAGACGTCTCAAAGAAAATAGATGCTGATGTCGAAGATGTCGACATTTCTAAATAAGGAGCCGCAAGCGTGGGAGATATTCATTTAGAATATATATTTAATCCTGCACTGGCAAAGGCGTCATTTCCATTTGTCATGAAAGGCATCTGGCTGACGCTGCTCATTTCCTTTGTGAGCATGTTTTTTGGCACCATTCTTGGCTTTTTTATTGCGCTTGCCAGAATGGCGAATACGTGGATGCTTTGGCTGCCTGCACGGCTGTATATCTCATTCATGCGTGGCGTGCCCATTCTGGTGATTTTGTTTATTCTTTATTTTGGATTTCCTTATATCGGCATTGAGTTTACAGCGGTCACTGCTGCCATTATTGGATTCAGCTTCAATAGCGCTGCCTATATTGCAGAAATCAATCGGGCGGCCCTCTCATCTGTTCCAAGTGGACAGGTGGAAGCTGCCAAGTCACTAGGTCTCAGCTATTGGCAAACGATGCGCGGTGTCATTTTGCCTCAATCCGTCCGCATCGCACTGCCGCCATTGACCAATGTCATGCTCGATTTAATCAAAGCCTCCTCACTGGCTGCAATGATTACTGTCCCCGAGCTATTCCAGCAAGCAAAGATCGTAGGTGGGCGCGAATTCGATTATATGACCATGTATATTTTGGTCGCCCTCATTTACTGGGGCATTTGCAGCGTAGTCTCATTACTTCAGGACTTTTTAGAAAAACGCTATGCAAAATATCTGTAACAAAAAAGAGCAGATCCAAGCGACCTGCTCTTTTTTATATTCAGCTTTAATGTATTAGCCATAACCACGCATATAACCCCAATAAAGTAAGGATCAAGGTTGGGATGGTCAGGATGATTCCGGCTTTCATGTATGCACCCCAAGAGATATGGACGCCCTTTTTCTTAAGAACATGAAGCCACAGCAATGTCGCCAATGAGCCGATAGGGGTCATTTTCGGACCAAGGTTAGAGCCGATGACATTGGCATAAATCAATCCGTCTCTCATGACGCCTGCTGTATCTGTATGACCGATCGCAATCGCATCAATTAACACAGTAGGCAGATTGTTCATGACAGAGGACAGCACTGCGGCAAGCACACCCATAAACATCGTTCCCGCAAGCAAGCCATGCGATGCTCCTTGTTCGATCCATGCCGCCAATATTTCTGTGAGACCGACATTCTTCAGTCCATATACGACGACATACATGCCGATTGAGAAAAAGACAATGGACCACGGTGCTTCTTTTACGACACGTTTTGTCGCCACTTGGGGACTTCTTCTTGCCAGCCACAAGAAGACAAGGGCAATACTGCCCACAATGATGGAGACCGGAACCCCAATGAGTTCCCCTGCAAAATAACCGACAAGCAGACAGCCAAGCACGTACCAAGACAAGCGGAACATGCGGATATCCCGGATAGCTGATGCCGGTTCCTTCGCCTGTGATACATCGTATGTTTTTGGGATAAGCTTTCGGTAAAACACATAAAGCACTAACATGCTTGCTCCAAGTGACACAAGGTTTGGCACGAACATGTTTGCTGTATATTCAAGAAACCCAATATGAAAATAGTCGGCTGATACGATATTGACCAAGTTACTAATGACAAATGGCAAGGAGGTTGTATCTGCAATAAAGCCGCTCGCCATCACAAAAGGCAGGATCATCCGCTCATCCAGCTTTAACGCTCTCACCACAGACAAGACGATCGGGGTCAAAATCAGTGCCGCTCCATCATTCGCAAAAAAAGCAGCCACGACAGCGCCGAGCAATGTTAAATAAATAAACATGCGGACACCGTTCCCTTTTGCGGCTTTTGCCATATGCAGTGCAGCCCATTCGAAAAACCCAATTTCATCTAAAATTAACGAAATAATAATAATGCCAATAAACGCAAATGTCGCGTTCCATACTATTTGCGTCACTTCCCACACATCGCCCAGATGAACGACACCAAAGGCAAGTGCAAGAATGGCGCCTCCACATGCTGACCATCCAATGGTTAAACGTCCTGGCTGCCAAATGACAAGGACGAGGGTCAGGATGAAAATCAAAATGGCCAAGGTGACTGCTCCCAAAGGTGGCCCCCCTTTCATAAAATCCTTATCTATCATACAACGAAACACGGCCGTTGTATGCCATTTTCACATGAAAACCCGCAGGTGATCCCGGGCACCTGCGGATTCGATGACTATTGATCTTTTTTCATCAGCATCAATTCAATAAATAACTCACATCGCTGGCTGAAGTGACTTAAATCGATTGAGGTCATATCAAAGATTTGTTTCATTCGATAGTTTAATGTATTTTGATGAATAAACAACTGCTCTGCGGCTGGCTTTAGCTTGCAGTTATTCAATAAATAGACTTCAAGCGTTTTTAAAAATGAGGTTTGGCTGTCTCGGTCTTTTTCCTTCAAACGTAACAAATCTGGATTGAAGTCATTTTTCTTTTTTTGATGGCTGTAAATCGAGTCTAAGAAGCGGAAAACCCCAAGATTCTCGTAATCATATGGAATCAGCTCTTGTCCCCCCACAATTTTCACAGCCTTCACGACCTCTATCGCTTCAAATCGACTTGTGCTCATTTTCATGACATCTCGATACTCTCTTCCCATCCCAATATACAATGGAGAAGGATGGGCATGCGCTTTCGATTGCAGATGAGCGATGACGTCAGCCGCAGTCGCTTTCGGTGAGTGCCGGTCTGACAAGCTGCCCAATATGACGACAATGTCGGCTTGAACGGAGTATACGTGATTCACCTTATCTTCTAGCTGCAAATACGTTCGAATGACATCCTTCACATCTTCTGCCGTCTCACTTTTGTTATCGGCAGCGTGTACGACCATGACAGTAAATACGGCTGGCAGCGGGATGCTTAAATTCTCAGCCTCCCACTTCAGTTCTTCTTCTGTATAAAAATGATCATCCATGACCTTTTTGAAAAATTCTTCAATCTTGCCTTCCTTTTTCTCCAGCTGTTTCTTATTCTTATAAATCACTTTTCCCACTTGAAAGGAAGCTTCATGCAAAAATTGCAGCTCCTCCTGAGAGAGAGAATCTTCAATGTCCTGCACCCAAATAAAGCCGACAACCTCTTGTTTATGCTTGGCGCTCACAGCCACCCGCCGATTAAACCCGAGCTCGTCATGACCGCTCACATAAAAAGGCTTTGACTCCTTGTGAAGCCGCTTGATGACCCCTGTTTTCTTTAACCAATCGACTACAGACCCCGGACATTCTTTTGAGAAAATCGTTTGCTGATTGACTGGGTCAAACTGCTGAATGCTGTAAGAATTATAAGCAAGGAGCTGACACTCTGTGCTTTCTAAAATGACTGGTTTTTTTAAATACCCGCTAATAAATGCAATTAACTTATCGACATCAAAAAATGTATGAAGCTTTTCTAATATCTCTTCCATCCCGATTGCTCCCTGATTAAGTAATACATTTATCATACTTCTTTCCGGACAGATTTGCATAGAAACAAGTCGTAGACAAGCAAAAAAAAAGCATGAACCCGTGTGCACAGGTTCATGCTTTTCCAACTTAAAACATTTCACTAATCGTTTTTGCCTGCATGTGTAGAGCTAGGTAATCTGGACCGCCTGCTTTTGAATCGGTTCCTGACATTTTGAATCCGCCGAATGGGTGATATCCTACGATGGCTCCTGTGCAGTTACGGTTAAAGTAGAGGTTCCCTACATGGAACTCCTGCTTCGCACGGTTGATATGATCACGATTATTGGTAATGACAGCACCTGTCAAACCATATTCCGTGTTGTTGGCTACTTCAAGTGCCTCATCAAAGCTAGATACTTTCGAGAAGGCCAAGACAGGTCCAAAGATTTCTTCTTGCATCAAGCGAGATGTTGGCTCAAGATCTGCAAAAATGGTTGGGTGAATGAAGTATCCTTCTGAATCATCACTCGTTCCGCCAGTGACTAAGCGGCCTTCCTGTTTGCCCACCTCGATATAATCCGTGATCTTGTCAAAGGACGCTTGATCAATGACAGGTCCCATGTAGACATCCGCAGAAAGAGGGTTCGCTGTTGTTTTCGTTTCTGTGATTTCCTTCACTCGCTCGATCACTTGGTCATACAGCTTCTCGTGGACGACAGCCCGAGATCCAGCTGAACATTTCTGACCTGAAAAACCGAAGGCTGATGTGAAAATGGCATTAGCCGCTAATTCGACGTCTGCATCCTCATCTACAACCACTGTATCCTTACCACCCATTTCAGCAATGACACGCTTTAAATGCTGCTGACCTGGCTGTACTTTTGCCGCGCGTTCAAAGATACGTGTCCCTACTTCTCTTGAGCCAGTGAATGTAATCAGGCTTGTTTTCGGGTGATCGACTAAGTAATCTCCAACCTCTGCTCCGCTTCCTGGTACAAAGTTCACCACACCCTTTGGAAGACCTGCTTGCTCAAGCTCTTCCACAAAACGTGCCGCAATGACAGGAGTTGCACTTGCAGGTTTTAAGACAACTGTGTTCCCTGTAACGATTGGTGCTACTGTTGTTCCTGCCATAATGGCAAACAAGAAGTTCCACGGCGGAATGACGAGCGTCACGCCAGTTGGTGTGTATACGTATTGATTGTGTTCCCCTTCGCGGCTGTTCACTGGTTTGCCTTTCGCCAGCTCCAGCATTTGACGAGCATAATATTCAAGGAAGTCGATCGCTTCTGCTGTATCTGCGTCCGCTTCATTCCAAGGCTTACCTGCTTCTTTGACAAGAAGGGCTGAATACTCATGCTTTTTACGGCGAATGCTTGCCGCAGCACGGAAGATGACGCTGGCTCTTTCTTCTGGAGACGTATAGCGCCAAGTTTCAAATGCTTTCGCCGCAGCCTGAACCGCTTGTTCTGCCTCTTCTTTTCCGGCCTTTGATACGGTTCCAACAACTTCATCCTTTTTCGCTGGATTGATCGAGACAATTTGATCTTTCGTTTCGATTCTTTCTCCATTAATCACGAGCGGATAGGTTTGACCCAGTGATTCTGTTACCTTTGCTAATGCTTGTTCAAACGCTTTGCGATTTTCTTCCTCGCTAAAATCCGTGAATGGTTCATGTTTGTAAGGTGTTGTCATTTTTGTCACGCTCCCGTTTCAAATTATTTTCTCGTCATCCCTTTTAAAGCAAAGGCAATGTTTGCCGGCCGTTCTGCAAGACGTCTCATGTAGTAGCCATACCACTCTCGTCCATATGGGGTATAGACCCTCATTTGATAGCCCTCTTTCACAAGTGCCTGCTGCGTTTCTGACCTCATGCCATACAGCATTTGAAATTCGAACTGACTTGTCGGTATATTGTGTTTTTTCACAATATTTTTCGTAAACTCGATCATATGATCGTCATGTGTCGCAATGGCTGTATAGTTCCCTGTGAGTAATTGCTTTTCGATCAGTTTCTTGTAATTCTGATCAACATCTTTTTTGTTTGGATACGCCACTTCGGCGGATTCCTTATAGGCACCCTTTACAAGTCGTAAAAATGGTTGCAGCTCATTGAGGTCATCAAGATCCTTTTCTGTTCTGTACAAATACGCCTGCAGGACCGTACTGACATACTCATATTGAGATTTCATCTCTTTAAAAATGTCCAGCGTTTTTTGACAGCGCTGTTCATCCTCCATATCGATTGTCACCATGATACGGTGTTTTTCTGCCGTATCTAAAATACGTTTCATATTGCGATACACAAGGTCATCGTCAATATCCAGGCCGAGTGATGTCATTTTGAGTGACACGTGGGAATTGAGTCCCGCCTCAGCAATCCGCTGAATGGTTTGAATACACTCATCCGTCCGCTCATTTGCAATCTCTGCCTTTGTGACAAACTCACCAAGGTGATCGACTGTTACAGCCATTCCTTGATCATTTAATCGTTTAATGACAGAGATAGCGCTCTCAAAATCTTTCCCACCGATGATTTTCTTAGATGCAACAGCACTTCCCCAATTACGAGCAATATGGTTCAAGAGACTGCTTTTTGACAAAAACAAGAAGAAATTTCTTGTGACCGACTCCATAAAGGGCACCTCCCACTCTTTGTAAGCTATGTCTTTATTGTAAGGCTCATAAGCTGTCCGCTACAATATTTGAAGATGACAAAAATTCTGACTTTTTTTGTGGTTTTATCACAATAAGAGAAAAAAAAGAGCCTGCCGCTATCCGGCTGGCTCTTCCCTCCTACGCCCACACCTCATCAAGGGTAGACTGCAGCAGCTCATTTAATTCTTGTATCAGATTGTCTTTCGGCTGATTGTAGCTTTTCACCAATTCATCAAAACGCGCCAGTTCTTTATCAATAAATGGATGGACATGAGCGAGACGGTTCTCTACATTCATTTCTTCTCCATCCATTTTACGTTTGAGCAGTTCGTGAATTTCTGCTAAAAGCGGGCCTTCCTCCACTAGCTCCTTGAGCAATTCATGAAAGTCCATTGGTGGAACTGTTCGGTAACGTTCAATCCACTGACAGGCAAGAAGCGGACGAAGCACATAGAAATACTTCTTGATTTGCACCTGCTCTCCTCGTAAATGCCGGCTCTCATTCCGCTTCGCCATATTGAGGTAATGATACATCAAAGCCGCAGGGTAAAACGCTCGATCCTTTAATTCTCTTAGCTGCTTTGCCAAAGAGAAAGATTCAGCATAGATAATATCAGAAGACAGCCATTCCATAATGGATGGATTTGATTTATTGAATAAGCGAAGTGCCTTTCTAAGCTCCCAGCCGCTGATATCAAGCACGTCATCAATCGGTCGTTCAATGACATCACGATGCTCTTCCATCGCCCAATACCATTCTTTCCGGGGAACATATAAAAAACGAACATCATAATCACTATCGGTCGAGGGAAATCCCCATGCCCTACTGCCTGATTCGACGGCAAGACAAATCTTTACGTCATACGTTTCTTCGATGATTTTCAGCTCTTCCTTAATTCTCTCTCTCAAGCGTTCATCAACTCTTTCTATAGAATTCTGCATGACTTCTTCACGTTTTGGGAAAATACGAATAAGACATATATGAAAAAGGAGTTGGATCTGATGTCTATATCTCGCATTATGAAATGGATCACTGGGATTTTTGAAGCTTGCCTTGCCATCCCTGTGATCGGAGGTCTATTCGTTATCAGCAATGGCTATTCACCGCTTATGGTCATGCTTATTCTGCATATTATCACACTCGTCTTATCGAGGCGAGACCAGGGACCAATGATTGGAAGCATCATTGGAATTGTCACATCCTGCCTTGCATGGATTCCGATTCTCGGATTCATTCTTCATATCATCACTGCCCTTGCCCTGATTATCACCGCGTTAGTGCATGATGAAAAAACGAGACAGAATACGAGCTATTAAAAAAGAGGCCCTCCTAGAGAGGCCTCTTCAGCGTATAGACAAACCCTCGCATTCGTTGTCAGGTCTGCGCGCTGGTGCTCACGAATGTTCAATTCGCTCCGCGCCAGTGCTCGCCCTTCCTAGACTTCAAAGGTTTTCTATCACGCTGAAAAAAGAAGACAAAGTGCTAAAATAAACATCATTTTAGCACTTTGTCAACAATCTAAAGAGGCCCTCCTAGAGAGGCCTCTTTGTTCTGTTAATTCGTTAAATGCTTTTGTAAGAAGGCAAGCTTCTCTGTTTGAAAAGCCGGGATGTACTCGTGTCCAAAGTAGCGATACACCTTTAAATCTTTATCTGTTTCTAAATGGTTATATACCGCAAACACAGTAGATGGCGGGGTGATTTGATCGATCAAACCGATGGCCATCAATGTGGGCTGTTTCACCCATCCGGCTAAATTGATCAAATCAAAATAGCTTAACGTCTCAAATACCTTTTTTTCCGCTTCTGGATCGCTGTTTCTGCGAAAGTATGAATTGATTTCTAAATAAGGCTGCTCCAATGCCACATCTACTGCACGTTCAAAATTCGATAAGTACGGATAATCTGCCACGACGACCTTCGGAATGTCTGAAAGTGCTGCAGCTGCAACCGCTAATGCACCACCCTGGCTCCCGCCCACCACGCCGACCCGGTGTTCATCCACTTCCGGGAAGGACTGAATCACGGCGAGCGCTCGAACCGCATCTAAATAAACACCCCGATAATAGTAGGTCTCTTTCGATAAAATGCCTTTTGTCATCCACCCCAAAGCCTGCGCACCTGGTGTCACTGTCTTATCTTCACTGCCGCCTTGACCGCGGACGAGCATACCAAATGTCGCATAGCCATGCAGTGCCCAGTTGACGATGTCATGAATGCCGCCGTCATAGCTGGCATTATAGCCATGAAAATGAACGAGTGCTGGATGTGGACCTGTTTGATCTGGTACTGCATACCAGCCTTCAATTCGAGAATGATCAAAGCTTTGATACGTCAGACGGTACACCTTCACTCCCTTTACTGGATAATCATAAGGTTCAAGTGCTGGCTCTGCCTCCACTTGGTTCAGTTCTTCAAGCGATGCCTTCCAAAAGTCTGAGAAATCAGGACGTGCTGTTTTCTTCGGTTTATACTTTTTTAGCTCATCTAATGGTAAATCAAACAATTGCATATCCTACTATCCCCCTTTGTTTTATTAGTTGTGTGTATCATATCACTGTTTTCTTGACGAAGAAAGCCATTTTCTATACAAAAGACAAAACCTTCTGACATTTCTATTGGCAAAGAAGTTTGAAACCTTTATGATAAAGAAACTGGCTTGAAAACTAGAGATTCTCAGACAAAAAAATCGATCGATCCATTCATGGATTTCATATTTGCAATCATCGAATAAAGGAGGAACCTGTATGAAAATCGCCCTTGTCCAGATGGACGTACAAATTGGAGAACCTGATGTGAACTTTCAAAAAGCAGAAGCATTTTTAGAAGAAGCGATCCGCGAGCAGCCCGATCTGATCATTTTACCCGAAATGTGGAATACCGGTTACGCTCTTGAACAAGCCGATCAGCTTGCAGATGTAAATGGTGAACGCACAAAACAGCTTTTCTCTTCCTTTGCCCGTAAGCACCAAGTAGTTCTCATTGCAGGAAGTGTATTGAACAAGCGCTCAGAAAGTGACAACATCACCAACACGATGTATGTCTTTAACCGCCAAGGTGAGCTTTTAGTCGATTATGATAAAATTCATTTATTCCGCTTAATGGATGAGCACAACTATTTAACCGCTGGTGATCAGCTTGGTTTATTTGACTATGATGAGGATGTGAAGATCGGGGCCATGATCTGCTATGACCTTCGCTTTCCGCAGCTTTCCAGAACACTTGTCAACAAAGGGGCGAAGGTGCTTATCAATACGGCGCAATGGCCTTCAGCAAGAGTGGATCATTGGCGCAGCTTGCTCATCGCAAGAGCAATTGAAAATCAGTCATTTATGATTGCTGTTAACAGAACAGGCACAAGTAGAGACACTGAATTCCCTGGCCACTCCATGGTGATTGATCCACTTGGCCGTATTTTACTTGAAACAAACCATGAGGAAGATATTTATTATGCGGACATTGATCTTGAGCTAGTGGATGAAGTGAGACAGCAGATTCCTGTGATGACAGATCAGCGGCTGGATATTTATTAAAAAGCAGGGTGCTCCCCTGCTTTTTGCATTTAATTAAACGTTTGTTTAAGCTTTTTCTTGATTTTGATAAAGGTCCATTAGGGCTTGAGCGGCTTTCGTTAAATACCTTTCTTCCACATATGCAAACACAAGTGTGCGGGTTGGACTTGAATCAATTTTCAAATAAGCGACTTCGTTCCTTTCCTCTTGTGCCACCATTTTCGGCACAACTGTCACACCTAGCCCATTTTTGACCAATGCCTGCGCTGTTTGAATATGACTTGTTTCAAAGGTTATCTTCGGCTGAAAACTATGATGATGACAGAGTTCTGTGACCACTTGCCGAAAGCCATATCCCTCTTTCAGCATAATAAATGCGGCATCTTCCAGAAGGCGAAACGGAACAGTCCCTTTCTGATCTGCTTGATTGATGATATCGTTCAATTCCGCCTGTAACCAAGGTTGAGCAGATGGCGGAACTGCAAGAAGAAGCGGCTCTGTCAGCATGTGTTTCGTTTTCAATGATTCATGCTCGACCGGCATAGATAAAATAGCCAAATCCAGCTGACCAGCCAATAGAAGTTTTTCTAGCTCACGAGGTGATTCTTCTATTAGTTGAACGTGAACATGAGGATACGTTTGACAAAAGGTTTTTAATAAACCGGGTAAGACATATCCCCCTGTGACGGCTGGCGCTCCAACGTTCAGCTCTTTCCCCACCTCATAAGCTGCTTCTCCCATTTCACGCAGCAAATCATCTCTTTCCTTCAAAATGTTCTCAGCCCTTTTAATGAACCGACTCCCTTGAGGTGTGGGTGTGACTTGTCCATACTTTCGAATAAATAGGGGGGTGTCTAATTCCTCTTCCAGCTTCTTTATTTGTTGGCTTAAAGAAGGCTGTGCAATGTGAAGCTGATCCGCTGCTTTTGTAAAACTTTTCTGCCGGTACACTTCCATGACATATTCCATCATCCGTATATCCACTTTCATCACCTCATAGGTTTTAACTATTCAAGTCATATCTTTTATGTCTTAGACAAATAACAAAAGGAATTCTACGATAAAGAGACAACAAAAGGAGGAGAAGAAATGAATCCATATACGAAAGCTGAAAACCAATTCTCACAAAATGCTGAGAACTATCGCGATTCACCTATATTTGCAGCCGGAGAAGAGTTGGAATGGATAAAAACGGCAGCAAATACGAAGGGTCACGAGTATTTACTTGATATCGGTTGCGGAGCTGGACATACCGTTTTTTCCTTTTCAGACATCATTTCTAAAGGAATCGGCATTGATGTCACGCAAAAAATGATCGAGGTTGCAGCAGCACTTGCGGAAGAACGCCAGCTGAAACATATTACTTTTGAACGGGCAGCCGCAGAAGCTTTGCCATTCGCTGATGAATCATTTGACATCGTGACGTGCCGCTTTGCCGCTCACCACTTTCCAAACCTTCCCGCAGCCATGTCTGAAATCAGCCGTGTCTTAAAAAAAGGCGGCACATTCCTGCTCGTCGATCATTATGCACCTGAGAATGCTGCACAGGATGCATTTATTAATCACTTAAATAGACTCAGAGATCCTTCTCATGTGCGAGAAAGCTCTTTATCAGAATGGGAAGAGCTTTTCACTGCCAAACAACTGACTCAAAAAGAGATTCGTTACTGGGATCTGCAAATTGATTATCAAGACTGGATCACACGTGGACGCACACCAGAGAATGTTCAAAAGGAGATCGTTTCCCATCTTCAAGCCGCAGACCCTGATACAAAACAACTCTTTCAGCTTCAATTCGATGCACAGCAGCAGCCTATTTCCTTCTGCTTAAAAGCTGCATTCATTCAAGGAATCAAGAATTGAATTTATAGAAAAAGTCTACCTTCATCGGTAGACTTTTTATTTCGTATATACATCTTCACTGTCTCTCAGGTATTGCTTTTCATGTTCGTGATCATGTTACTATTATATGATAAATGAACGGAGATAGGTTAGGCATTTTAAAAATTGTACATAGATCCTCTGAATAAAAAAAGAACCTACCCTCTTTAGAATAAGTTCTTCACTGCGTGCGTCAATCACGGTGCAATATCCTCTAATACTTTCTCGCGCGTTTCGATCATTTTAAAAGCAAGAATTGCTCCCACTACAGTCACACTTGCAAAAAGAATAAAAATAGTTGAAACACCGCTTACCTCTAAAATAAAGCCTATCATAATAGGAGCGATCGCTGAGGCCAGCCTAAGCCACGCTGTAGCAAATGCCGTTCCAATCACCCTCATACGTGTTGGATAAATTTCAGGTGTATATAGATAGAGAAGAACTGTAATCGTCCCCATCATTCCGTAAGCAGCGGACCCTAAATATATCACACTTTCTGGAGAACTCGCTCCGCTGATCCATAAAGCAGTTAATAAAGCACCTGTTACGATAAATGCAATGGTTGCCCAGCGCTTTCGTCCTACTTTATCAATTAAAAATGCACAAGCGAATACCCCTATGGTCTGTAAAATATTTGTGAGAGAGGCTGCCCTTAATGAATCTCCAACTGGCAAATTGTAAACCGTATTATAAAGACTTGGTAACCAGTTATTTAAACCATTTGATACAAAGTAGGCAGAAAACCATAGTCCCCATACAATCAGTGTTCTTTTACGGTAGAAAGTTGAAAAAAGCTCTTTCCAGTCGCCCTTTTCAGTACTGCTAAATACTTGCTTTGCTACAGGCATTCGTTTGTCGGTACTAGCTTCAATTTCTTCAATAATTCTTTCGGCCTCATCTAACCTGCCTTTCGAAATAAGCCACCTTGGAGATTCACGTAACATAAAAAAGAATACAAAGACGATTAAACCTCCAATGCCTCCAATCAAAAACATCCACTTCCACCCAAAGCTAGGTACAACAAATGCGCCGATTTGAGCTGAGATCATTAAACCTAAAGGAAAAATCATCTCATAAAGCATAAAAAATCTGCCTCTCCCTTGAGCCCGGGACAGCTCATTGATATATGAAGCCGCTACCGGCACCTCTCCTCCTACCCCAATCCCTTGTATAAAACGAAAAATAAACAGTGCCATAAAATTACCTGAAAACACACATGCAATACTCATGACGGACATGAGGAGTATAGTCCACTTTGCACTAAAAACACGGCCACGCCTTTCTGCTAACCATCCAAAGAAAATGGCACCAATCGCTTGTCCTATATAACCAGACCCAATAAGAAGACCAATTTGAGCAGGTGATAAACTCCACATGCCGATGAGAACTGGGAGAACAAACGCTAAAGACAGAGCATCAAAAGCATCAAAAAAGGTGGCAGATCCCATAATGATACGAGGCTTTAAATGCCATCTAGAAAAAGGTACACTTTCCATTCTCGTCAATAGTTGTGAAGCTCTATCAACAACTTGCCCATCATGAGAATTTGAATTTCCGCTGACTTCTAACGTCATGATATCTCCTCCTTATTAGAGGAAATGATGCAAAAGTACATGCCGAAGAGCGCTAAAGAAATCGCTTACATTTCAAATCAAGAGACATTCTAAAGCGTTCATACGAGTTTTCAGCATCTATCATTTCTTTTTTGGCGTTCCCGTGGTGCCCCGATCTATGTAGTACATAGGGAAGATATGTTCCATCGCCTCTAACTGTTCTCCTTCTAATACCTGTGTTAATAAAGAAACAGCTTTTCTCCCCATTCCAACTAAATCTACATGAACTGAAGATAAAGAAGGGGTTAGAAAACTTGCAATGGGCACATCATCGGCACCAACGACTGACAAGTCATGAGGTATGGACACATTTGCGTGATCTGCAGCTTTCATGACCCCCATCGCCAAAAAATCTGAAGAGCAAACAACTCCAGTCATGTGCTGGTTTCCTTGGAGAAATTGAGAAACCACTTCTACTACTTTTCCCCCATCAAATTCATCTAACTCAAACACAAGTTCTTTGTTCATTGTTAACCCTAAATTTTTAAGTGTGCGCTCATATCCCTTGTAGTACCTCACACTATGCATCGAACTCATTGGACCATTGACCAGCCCAATGGTTCGATGACCTTTCTCAAATAAGGCCGTTACGGATTGACACACACCTTCTTCATCATCTGGCCTGACACATGGGAAAGGAGAATCCTCTAAGTAACTTCCAACAACAATAATGGGAATAGCTAAACTTTTTAACCAATCCATACTCAATTCTTCATTTCTTGGAGAAAATAAAATGGCACCATCTACAGCCTGTGTTTCAAGTAATCGCTGCTGCTGTATAGATGTAAATGACATCAACATATTGAATTCAGTTTCATCTAATTCCTTCGCAATACCATCTAAAATCGTCGAAAAAAATGGATTATTCAAAATATATGAACCACGCGGAACCACGACAGCTATATTGCCAGTCTTTCTTTTAACGAGCCCTCTAGCTCCTAAATTAGGGCGATAGCCTAACTCATCAATCACTTGTTTGATTCTTTCAGCCGTTTGAGCACCTACTCCTGGTTTACCACTTAATACTCTGGAAACAGAGGCGATAGACACTCCAGCTTTCAATGCGACATCTTTAATACTTACTGACACATTTCATACCTCCGGGAGTCTGTTGTTTTATACACTATTATAACCTGACTCACCTTCATCATGAAATCAATGGTCTGTTATCTACCGACGTTTTCCTTAAGCAAACCAACACTTTGAAGTCCCTGACGAATTTCTTCTTTTTCCTCATCAGTTAAAGGTAGTACCGGCTTCCTAGCAAGCGAACTACTGATCAAACCTCGCTGATACATCGCTTCCTTCATGCGCAGATGAGAAGTAGATGAAGGTTCATCCATTTTATACACAGCATGCTTTAATTCGAATATTCTATCGTAAACTTTATTAGCCGCTATAAGGTCTTTTTCTTCCACACATTTCACAAGTTCAGCGATCAAATCAGGCACGAAGCAGCCGAAACCTACAAGTGCTCCATCAATCCCTTGAACCAATGTTGGCAATAAATATTCATCGTGACATGTGAGTAACGATACATCTGGTGCATGTTTTTTCAATGCCCGCACATCGACCTCGTATTGTGCCATGTCTCTTTGACCAATTTTAAACGAAACAACATTCTCAATTTCCGACATTTCTAGTAATTGACTGGTTGTATATGAGGTTTTTGTCCATGTTGGATATTGATGAACGATGATTGAAATATCAATCGCTTCTGCAACATCTTTGAAGAATTGGACAGGTGACTCAGGCTGCATACCGAATCTTAGCCATGAATGTGGCGGCATGAGAAGTATACCTTCACCACCAGCTTCTTCAACGGCTTTTGCATGCTGGATCGCTTCAATTGTCCCTTCAGCAGAAACACCAGAAATGACAGGTACTTCCCCTTTTAATTCGTCGGCTGCAATGCGCACAGCCTCAGCTCGTTCATGTGGCAGTAAGGTCATAATCTCGCCAGTATGTCCATTGACAACGATCCCGTTAATCCCTTTGTGGTCCGCCACCCAACGGACAAGCTTACGAAAAGCAGGTTCATCAATTGAATAGTCATCTTTAAAAGGAATTAAGACAGCCGGGAATACACCGCTCCATTTTTCTTTATTTTTCATAAACAAATTCCTCCCCATTCGGTTATAGTAAACGTTTACGGTAAGCGTTTACGTAAACAATCATAGAATGATATTGTGAATGATGTCAACATTATTTTTTAATAATTACAATAATTCAAAAAACTCTTGTTGAATTTTAGATACTATTTTATTTTTCCAAAAAAGAAAATGAGGGATATATTTTGTTTACCACATCAACCAAAAAACCTCATCTTCGTGAACTGGTTGAAGTATGATACCTCTTTTTCCAAACGGTAACATACCAAAAAAAGGATAAATAAATTTTACTGTCAAAACATCATCATATCTACGAAGGAAAAGGCATCAATTGGAAAAGGCATCAAAAAAAGTCTACCCTAAACGGTAGACTTAGATTGTTGACAAAGTGCTAAAATGATGTTTATTTTAGCACTTTGTCTTCTTTTCAGCGTGATAGAAAACCTTTGAAGTCTAGGAAGGGCAGCTACTTTTGCGGAGCGAATTGAACATTCGTGAGCACCAACGCGCAGACCTGCGGGCGAATGCGAGGGTTTGTCTACACGCTGAGTCTACCCTAAACGGTAGACTTTTTTTATTTCGAATATAAATCCCAGCCAAGCTTGAGTGTGTCCACAATATAATTGGCGACTTCCTCAGCCTCTAAATGATCTGTTTCCACTCTGGAGTTATGAAGAGAATAAATCTCCCGGCGTTCTTCAAACAGCTCTTTCATTTCATCAAGCGACCGGTTGTGAAGAACAGGACGGTTTTCAATTAAAATATCAAGTCGCTGCTTCCAATTCTCCCAAGATAGGTCAAGGAAAAGAACCGTACAATGCTTCAAGCAGGCACGTTTGATTTCTTCCTGTTTGAAAGCACCGCCTCCAAGTGAGACGATCTTGAGCTGTGTATGTTCACATAAATCGACGATATAATCCTTTTCAGCCTGCCTGAAGAATGCTTCTCCTTTATGCTGAAACATCTCTGGAATCGTCATGTTGTATTTTTTCTCAATCTCCTGATCGACATCAATAAAATCTCGATATAGCTTTTTGGCAACCAGCTGACCAATGGTTGTTTTCCCAACACCCATAAAGCCAATGAGAACAATATTCCGCTGTCTTACAGGGATTTCTCTATTGATTTTCATGATCGTGACACGTCCTCCTTACGACAAGGAATGCTACATAATGTTTCTATTATATGATAAATGGAGCGCGAAAAGATAGGCAATCTTAAAAATTGTGTTTGACGACGTAGCCGAGCTGTTCAGAAAGCCTCTGTGCCTGTTCTTTCACTTTTTGCTGCAGCAGGGGAATGACTTCTTCAGTAAACCGGTGGGTTGGACCAGATATGGATAAACAAGCCTTCACTTCCCCATGAATGTTAAAGACTGGTGCCGCTACTGCCGCAGATCCTACCTCTCGTTCATCGATGCTGCAAGAATTATACGTGTCAAGAATATGTTTACATTCCTTTTGCCAGTCATCTCTCATCACATGATCAGCCTCAGACGCTAATACTTTTTGTTGAAATTCTTCACTTTGAAATGCCAATAATACCTTTCCGCCTGCACCTGCGTATAACGGCAGCTTCTCACCAACCTTGACAAGATGTCGAATCGATTGCAGCCCTTCCGCTTGTTCAATACAAACCCTGCTTGTTGCATCCAGTACATACAGGTTGACGGTTTCTTTTGTTTCATCACGAAGTGCGTACATGAGTGGTTTAGCCAGTTCTCTCAATTGAATGGACTTCCCTGCAATGTATCCAAGGAGATAAAGTCTTTGACCCAATCGGTATTTCATTGTGTCTGGATTCTTTTCCACAAAATGATTCATTTCAAGTGCCTTGAGCAGTCTCGTTGTAGTAGACATTGCTAAATTCATCTCTTTTGAAATATCCGTTAGCGTCAGCTCTTGACGTTCTTCACTAAAACAATAAAGAATATCCAAAGCGCGCTGAACTGTGCGCAGTCCTGATTCTTCTTTTGACTTCTTATCAGCCATGTTCAGTTTCTCCTTTTCCCCTTTGATTTCTTATCGACATAAACGATCGATTTTGCTATAATCCATTTTAAACGTTCCACTAAAAGAAAACAAATTCCACCAGTCGGAATAAAAACGATTGGAGAGGTTTGATGGAGGAGATATTTGAATGTACCTGCTCGTTTTTACACTTCTTATTAGCCTATATATTGTTCATCAACTATTTCCCGCTCCCATACTCTCCTATTTTGTTGGTCTGCTGGCCGCTGCATCGCTCATCATTTCTTTTAAGAAAGCAAGTGGCCTTTATTTGAAAACAGGTGGTATGTTTCTCATGATTGGCTTGATCTTATTCTTCTTATCCGACGAGCCATTGCACACGTTTTTTCTTCACTTTCATTCCATGCTAGGCTTGCTTTCTCTATTTTTCATGCTGCCTTTTATTCATTCTCTCATACATGTTGGACATTTCGATACACAATTAAATAAACTGCTCACACTGCATACAACGAGCACAAACCAGCTTTATCGCAAGAGTTCATTTGTCACTCATATTCTTGGCATGTTTTTAAATATCGCGACGATCCCCTTACTATATACATCGATCAAACCGTCGCTGGATTCCCTAAAAGAACAAGTGAGACAACATCTTTATACACGCAACCTTTTAAGGTCATATGCATTATGTTTAAGCTGGAGCCCTGTTGAAGTGCTCGTAAGCGTCACCATTGATGCAACCAAACTCAAATATTATCACATCGCACCCGTTACTTTTGGTTTAATGGTCATCGTGCTGGCGACAGATTGGATGCTCTTTTCTCGTCAAAGCAAACGACACCCAAACATCATTCAGTCCGCAGAAACAAACTCCAATCCTCGTCGAATTAAGCGAAAAACCCTTCAGCTTGCTTTCATGCTGCTGAGTTTTATGACAGCCGTCTCACTTGTCGATGCATGGATTGGGAAAGGCTATTTATTCGCTGTTGTGCTGACCATTATTCCATTTGCTCTATTATTCTCTTCTGTCATCAAAAAAAGAAAACAATATATAGCCGTCTCTGTACCTCATTGGAAAGAAAGAACCCGTCAGCTCTCCAACTATATGTGTCTATTTTTAAGTGCTGGCTTCTTTGTCGATATGCTGCTTGCCACAAACAGTATGCAGCCGATTCAAGCATTTATTGTCAGTATATCAGAACATGCCATTTTGGTTTATTGTGTCATTGGGTTATATTTTCTGATCACCGCTCTTTGCGGTTTTCACCCGCTCGTCTCGCTTGCTTTGTTAGTTAGCATGATGGCACCTGTCATCCAAGAATTTCCTGCTCTTCCCATTGCAATCATGCTTATCGTTGCTGGAACATCAACTGTCATGTTTAGTCCTTTTAATGTTTCTGTCTCCCTGTTAGCTGATTTGATGAAGGTCAACCCTTACCGTATCACTCGCTGGAATATATGGTTTGCTGGCTTTTATATCGGCATGGGTATCGCATGTGCAACGATCATCACCGTTATCTTTTATTCATAAAAAAGAGAACTCATCTTGGTTTGAGTTCTCTTTTGCTTCGCTTTCTCACTCTGGTTTTAATTGAATACGTTCAATTTTCCCTACGATAAAAATGTACGACAATGCCCCGCCTAATGCGACTAAACTGACGAACAAAATCCCCCCGTTGTAAGAGCCTGTCGCCGACACGATGAATCCGATAATAAGCGGAGTGATGATCCCAGCTAAATTAGCAAAAAAGTTAAATACACCGCCAGCCAGCCCAACCATTTCCCTTGGTGCCACTTCAGACAGCATCGTCCAAGAGATATTAGACAGTCCTTGTGCAAATGAAGCGATGGATAAAATGGTCAGCACAAGCGGAATATTCGTTGTAAAGTTCGCTAAAACAATGGTACTCGTCAGAAGCAAGCCAACCACTACCGGCAGCTTCCTCGCTACATTAACGGATACGCCCTTTTTAAGCAGCCAATCAGACACATAACCTCCAAACAATACCCCAAAGAATGCAGCAATATAAGGAAGAGAAGCCGCAAAACCTACTTTAAGAAACGCCATATTTTTCGCCTCTGCCAAATAGGTCGGAAACCATGTTAAAAAGAAAAAAAGTGTAGACGCAACAGAGAATTGGCCAATATAGAGCCCAATCAATTTACGATATTTTAGAAGAGCAGCAAAATCTGCCCATTTCAGCTTCTCCTGTGATGCGACTGTCAGCCCTTCACCTTGCCGGATTAATTCTAACTCCTCTTCATTCATCTTCGGATGCTCTTTCGGTTCGTGATAATACTTGTACCAAAAGAAAGCAAATATGATACCGAGCGCACCTGCCGTAATAAAGACGGTTCTCCAATCGAAAGTCGTCATGATCCAAAAAAGAAGAGGTGTCGCAAATGCAAGACCCACATACTCTCCAGCAGTATAAACACCTGTTGCAAAAGCCCGTTCCCGCCTTGGAAACCATGTGGTGACAATGCGGTTATTCGCAGGAAATGCGGGAGATTCTGTAATCCCAATAAACAAACGACAGCCGAATAAAAAGGCAAAGCTGTTCGCAAACGCCTGCATGCCTGTGAAAATAGACCAGGTAATGAGTGATATCCCATACGTTACCTTTGAGCCAAATTTATCGAGAATAAAACCGCCTGGTATTTGCATCGCTGTATATGTCCAGCTAAATGCTGAAAAAATGAGGCCTAATAAGGCAGGATTTAATTGCAATGAAGATTGAATAGCAGGTGCAACAATGGATACACTGGCTCGATCAATATAATTAATGGCGGTAATAAAAAACAACAGAATCAATATGCCAAAACGGGCTTTCGTTGGCTTTATATAAGCGGGCCGCAATTCATTCCCCTTCAGTTCTGAATGCACTTTCATAACCATCCTCCTTTGTTTCCGCAGCGTGCGATTCGGTTGAGTGTCTTAAATAACCCCTTTTTCTTCCAATTGTTTACACTCTTCTTCTGTTAAGCCAAGCATATTTGTTAAAATCTCATAATTATGTTCGCCTAAATCAGGTGCAATGTGACGGATATTTCCGGGTGTTTTTTCAAATTTCGGAATGATCCCGGGCACCTTTACTTTTCCAAGACGGGGGTGATGCACCTCGACGATATTCTCTCGTGCTTTAAATTGCGGATGCTCAAAAATATCCTGAATACTTAAAATTGGGCTCACAGGAACGCCATGAGTATCTAGAATTTCTAATACGTCATCCCTTGTTTTCGACGCGATCCATTGAGAGACGATCGCATCCATCTCTTTGTTATGCTTCAGCCTAGATGCATTGACCGCGAATTTTTCATTCTCTAATAAATCTAAGCGATTCATCGCCTCTGCCAATCGATTGAAGGTCGAATCCGTACTCGTCACAAGAACCAAATAATGCCCATCCTTTGTCTCATAGGTGCCGGCAGGGCTTGAATGACCGCTTAACCCCGGTGAACGCTCACGCACCTTCCCAAGCTTGTCATATTCAGCAACCAAAAATTCTAACATACGAAAGACAGATTCATAGAGGCCCAAATCCACCATTTGCCCAGTTCCTTCTGGATGTGTATCTCTGTAATACATCGCTGTCACAGTAGCAAACGCCACATATATGCCTGCAATATAATCAGTTAAAGAAAAGGAAGGACTGACTGGATGCCGGTCTGGAAACCCTTGAATATATGTAAAGCCGCTAAACGCTGTCGCAGGTGTTCCAAATCCGGCCTTGTCCTTAAACGGACCCGTTTGTCCATAACCCGATACACGAATCATAATTAATTGAGGGTTGATTTCTTTTAATACGTCGTACCCTACGCCCCATTTTTCGAGGGTTCCAGGGCGGAAATTTTCAATCAACACATCGACCTGACCTGCAAGCTTTTTAAAAATGTCTTTTGCTTCGTCTTTGTGCAGATCCAGTGTTAGAGATTTCTTATTCCGTGAGAGACCTGACCATCTAAGTGGTTCACCTTCTGCAAAAGGGCCAACATGCCGCAGCGTATCGCCTTTACCAGGAATCTCGACTTTGATGACCTCTGCACCAAAATCCCCTAGAAGCACCGCGCCATAGGGTGCAGCGATCATTGTAGAGACGTCTAATATTTTCATTCCTTCGAGCGGTGTATTCATATTCATTGCCTGACTCCCTTTCATTCAAGTGATGAAGGGCTAAATAACTTTCTATTTTAGCCCTTTTCATCTTTCAGATTGACTCGGAAGACCCTGATGATTCAAAAGGAGGGCTTACCGGTGCAGTTTTTTAATCCTTCGGAAGCTGCCCTTGCGGTGTGTAAAGCCAAATGAGCCATAAAGGTTCATCTCCTGTATTTACATGCTGGTGCGAGACACCGTCTGGAATGAACATGAAATCATTTTGTTTAAAGGACTGCCTTTCTCCATCACAAATGACTTCGCCAGATCCTTTAATCACATAATCAAATTCCTCTGAACCCGGGTGATTGTGCACTGAACTTGCTTCCCCAGGTTCAAAAATGGTGAGACCCGCCATCATATGCTCTGACCCAACAGTATCTGGTGTAATAGTTTGAAATACCTTTCGAATCATTTGCTCCTCTGGATGATCTAAACCTAACCATAATGGGTTCCCATCTTGAAACGGATTCAATACTTTAATTTTCATTGTTCATTCCTCCTCGTTATGTTTAATTCACGCTGACATGTGAGCGTTTTGAATTTGGTGAATAAATATCATTAATATTCCAATGTCCATCCGTAGGGACAGGATCATTTTTCATTGCTACATCGATGACGCAAGGCTCTTGAGATGCAATGGCTTCAGCTAAAGCTTCTTTGAATTCAGAAGCAGAGGTGATTTTAATCCCCTTCATCCCATAACCTCTTGCAATGGCAGCAAAATCCGGAGAATAGCTTTTTCCACCTTTTCTGAAAACAGTACCGTACGTCGTTTCATAGTGCGCCATTTGCAAGCCAGCTATTGTTCCAAATGCACTGTTATTCATCACAATCCACACAACAGGAATGTTCTCTTCAACGGCTGTTGCGAGAACGGATGGATTTTGACCGAATCCGCCGTCCCCAACGAGTGACACAACGACACGGTCAGGCTGGGCAATCTTTGCCCCAAGTGCGGCAGGGGCTCCAAATCCCATCGTTGCAAAGCCGCCTGGTGTTAGAATGGTCCCTGGCGTGAGCACGGGAAATTGCTGTCCGACCCCATTTTTATTCCAGCCAACATCCGTTGTAATAAAGGCATCTGGCGGTAATATTTCCCGCACTTCCTGCAAAATACGCTGCGGCTTCATTGGGAAGGATTCATCTTGAATGTTCGTCAGATTGCTCGCCTGAAAATCCTTACGATATGCCGCAATTTCCTTTTTCAATTCAGGTCGATTCAGCCCTTCTGGCAGTCTTTCTCTCGCCACTCGATTGAGCACACTCAAGGCCTGCTTAAGATCGGCTACTGCTCCAATGTCAACAGGATAGTTACGTCCAATTTCATTCGGATCAATGTCAATATGAATGAGCTTGGTTGACGGGAAACGGAACGTATAATTTGATTCCCACGAACTCGCATCAGCTTCAGCAAAACGGGTGCCTAAAGCCAATATATAGTCCGCCGCTTTGCACTGATTATTGATAAATTTTGTCCCCCAAAATCCTGTCATTCCAAGGGTCATTGGGTGATCATCTGGCATGGCTCCTTTCCCCATCAAAGAATGGGCGACAGGGATACTTAGATGATCAGAGAATGCCTTTAATTCTTCAGCTGCATCAGCTAGTAAAATGCCTCCCCCTACATATAAAAGCGGCCTTTCTGCCTGCAGCAATCGATCTAATATACGATTGGCCGTTTGATCATCAATTGAAGGTTTTTCAATGGTCTGTGTATGATGGTTGATTTGTTCAAACAAGGACACATCTAGGTCTTTTGAGAACACATCCATTGGAACAGATATCAACACTGGGCCAGGACGGCCGCTTTCAGCTAACTGAAATGCTTTTGATAAAATCTCTGGAAATAATTCTGGAATATCGACTCGCCATGCTCTTTTCACAAACGGCCGGTAAATTTCGTATTGAGAGGCATCGGAATGAAGATTGATCTCTTGATGTGGGTGCTTTCCGTAGTAATGACTCGGGACATCTCCTGCAATGACAACCATTGGAATGGAATCAAGTGCTGCATTCGCTACCCCTGTTGCCGCATTGGTGAGTCCAGGACCTAGATGACTGAGAACAACAGCTGTCTGTTTCTTTGCTCGCGCATAACCATCTGCTGCATGTGCCGCTATCTGTTCATGTCTAACATTTACAAATTGAATCGAGCTTTTTTCAAGCGCTGATAAAAAAGCAATATTCGTATGACCGCAGAGACCAAAAATATGCTCGACTCCCCGATTCTCTAAATACTGAATAACCTGTGTAGAAATATTCTTCTTCATGTTTCTCTCCTCTCACGGTGCAGCTATGAATCTGCTACTCACTTATTCTTTGAAAAACAATCGATAGAACGCTGTTCAAATCCTGTATCGCCACTTGTCCGGGAGCTGAACTTTCTTTCCCTACAGCAAAGGTCATGACAGATCCAAAAAGTCCACCAACCATTCTTGTAAAAGCCCCATATTCCCCCATTGCCATCGAAATAACGGGAATCGACAGCTGCTTGTTCGCATGGCTGGTCGCCGAGAGCAGTGTTAATGCATCCTCATAGGAATGCGGCATCACTGCAATCTTTGCGATGTCGGCGCCGACTGATTCTGCATTGACGAATAGCTGCACGAGACGATCCAACTCAGGGGTGCGCTGGAAATCGTGATACGACACAATCAAGGTGACCCCATTACTTTTAGCCGCCTGACTGACTTGCTGTAAATGTGTCACATCATGCATCAATTCATAATCAACGGCTTCCACAAGCTGTGTGGAACAAAGCTCGATAAGCAGAGAAACCTTCTCATTTTCTGAGAGTGATATACTTTCGCCGCCCTCCTTTTCAGAGCGGATGGTGAATAAAAATGGTATGCCCTTTGCCTTTTCTACCATTCCCTTAAGGGTTTCTATGACTTGTTCCTTGTCATGAAGGTGATGAAAAAAATCCGCCCGCCACTCTATCACATCAGGCTTCTTCTCAGTTAATACCTCGACCTCATGAAACAATTCTTCCTTTGTTTGCCCGATGAGCGGCGTACAAATCATTGGCTGACCGCCTGTCTGCACACTTTTTACCTTTTTCTGAAATGCATTCACATCCATACGCCCCTTTCACAGACCATTTGGAAGCACGATCATTTTGGTTTCGGTCATCTCCTCAATAGCGAAACGCGGACCTTCTCTTCCAAGACCACTTCGCTTAATTCCTCCATAAGGCCAATGATCCAGTCTAAAATTTGATGTCCCATTGATAACAACACCGCCAGTTTCAAGCTCTTTTGCTGCGTGTAACGCAACATCCAGCTGATTCGTAAAGATCCCTGCCTGCAAACCATATCGACTATCATTTGCTTCTTTAATTGCCTCTTCCAGCTCCGCATAAGGGAGAATGCTGACAACTGGGCCAAACACTTCCTCACAGACGACCTTTGACTGTTTCGGAGGGTTTAGCAAAATAGCCGGTGTGATGCTCGCTCCATTTCTTTTTCCCCCACATAAAAGCTGTGCCCCCATACTCTCTGCCTCTTGTATCCATGTCTCAACTCGCTGCGCGGCCTGTACATCGACCATACAGCCGATATCACTCTCACTGGACAGCGGATCTCCAACGACAAGCTGCTCTACTTTTTGTTTTAATACCTCAGTAAACGACGGCATAATTTCCTGGTGGACATAAATTCTTTGGACAGAAATACAGCTTTGACCAGAATTACTAAAGCCTGTCTTGGCACAGAGGGATGCGGCTTGTTCAATATCAGCATCGTGATGAACAATCGTCGCGCCATTCCCTCCGAGTTCGAGCAATACTTTTTTTAATCCCGCAGAAGTTGTAATATGTTCTCCTCCGGCAGCCCCGCCGGTAAAAGAGATGAGATTTGTTCTTTCATCAGTGACTAACTGTTTCCCAGCGTCGACCCCGCCAATCACAAGCTGCAAACTTGCCTCAGGAAACCTTGCTTCGAGAAGGAGTTTGACAAACGCTGAGGCAACAGCTGATGTTTGCGGTGCAGGCTTCAAAATAATGACATTCCCTCCCGCAAAAGCTGGACCAACTTTGTGACAAATTAAGTTGAGCGGTGCATTAAAAGGGGTAATCGCCAGCACAACTCCGACTGGTACTTTAAATGTCATGGCCATTGCTCCCTGCCCACGCGATGATACATTGCCTGGAATGGTCTCACCTACTAATCGATTCGCTTCTTCCGCCGACTGCGCCAGCGTCTCGATTGATCGTGAGACTTCATCTCTTGTATTTTTAAGCGGTTTGCCTAATTCTAACGAAATCAGTTTTGCGAAATGGTCTTTTTGTTCTTCAAGCAAGGTGGCTGCTTTTGTTAGAATCTTTGAGCGTTCGATTGCCGATATTCCCGCTATTTGTTTTTTAGCATGCTGCGCAATAGAAAGTGCCTGTTCTATGTCTTCTGATGAGGCGAGATATGATGTACCGATCCTTTCTCCTGAGTAAGGATTGATGATATCTGTTTTCACACGATCGGTATCCATCCACTCGCCGTTTATATATGATAGCGCTTTCAAGCTACTCAAATTTTCTCTCCCTCCTTTAGGTGCCGCGTTCCATGTCCTGCATAACGAACCAATCTTTCTTCGTTCGGACAAGGTCCCTTCACGAGGGCTCCCTTTGTCAACTCCTCATATGCATGCGCCACGATGCCCATTCCTCTGGATAAGGAAAAAATGCCTTTTGCTGCTTCTGCTGGAATGTTTAATTCACATTGGATTGCAGCAGATACACCGTCTATATTCATCGTGATTTTCTTCCCTTTCAGGTGTTCAAGCTCATGTCTAATCGCTTCGGCTAACCGTAAATATATCCCACTGATAAGACCTTGCTGGACATATGTGTGACTCAGCTCATATAGACGTCTAACCCTCGGATCATCATCATGAAGCTGATGGCCGATCCCCGGGATTTTTTCCTTGCGAGTTAACCATGTGTGACATACTTGCTTGGCCGCAGACTGTATATCCTTTTGATCATCGTAGATCGCTTTGGCTTCGTATAACATACGCATGGCCTTCTCTCCGGCTCCGCCATGAATATCACCTAATAAATTCACCCCTGTTGCAACAGAAGAATTAAACGAAATACCGCAAGTCATCGCCATTCTGGCTGCTGCAATAGATGGCGCTCTTGGTCCATGGTCCGCACCTGCGACAAGAACACTTTCAAAAAGAGCTGCTTTTGAATCATCCAATAATTCACCAACAAGCAGTAAATAAAGCATTTGTGGATACGACAGTTCGCCAATAAGTTCTTCAATCGGATAACCTCGAAGTTCAATTGAATTTTTTTGAATATGACTAATCTCAGTTTCCCACCAAGCGCCTCCCTCTTTGTAAATTTCCAGTGCACTTCGATTTTTCATTGTGTCAATCATTCCTTTAGCTTCTTATTTGGAGGTGAACCACTCCTTTATTCCATTCAGTGGAATCTAATTTCACTTTTCGGAATGTGGTTTCATTGTAAGCGCATTCTTTTTCTTCGTCAATCATTTTTTCTGAAAATACTGTAAATAGTAGTGAAATTAAGTGAATCGAACTAATTATGCTTGCTTTTTTTGATCAAAAAAATCTTTATTTAGTTAAATGGACTTAAGTAGATCGTTCTACTAATTTAATGAATTTTTGGTTATTTTGTCAAACCCACTTAAAAATTCAACATAAAAAAACCTCTCCATCTTCTGGAGAGGTCTCTGATTGTTGACAAAGGGCTAAAATGATGTTTATTTTAGCCCTTTGTCTTTTTTTCAGCGTGATAGAAAACCTTTGCAGTCTAGGAAGGGCGAGCACCGGAGCGGAGCGAATTTGACATTCGTGAGCACTGGAGCGCAGACCTGACAACGAATGCGAGGGTTTGTCTACACGCTGAAACCTCTCCATCTTCTGGAGAGGTCGCTTTTTTATTTCCACCAGTCATCAAACATGGAAGCGGGTACTTGGCGTTTATGCTCTGATTGAACATAGCGCTTTTCAATCGCTTCTGCTGCTTGTTCTGACACGGGCTTACCTTCTAAGTAATCATCAATTTCATTGTACGTAATGCCTAGTTCTGTTTCATCCGTTTGCTGAGGTTTGTCATCAAGCAGATCAGCTGTCGGTTTCTTTAAATATAAGCGCTCTGGTGCTTGCAGCGCTTCTAGCAGCGCCCGGCCTTGGCGTTTCGTCAGACCTGTGAGCGGGAGAACGTCTGCACCGCCGTCACCATACTTCGTGAAGAACCCAGTGACTGCTTCGGCTGCATGATCTGTACCAATGACAAGTAATCCTTCTTCTCCTCCGACAGCATATTGCGCGATCATTCTCATACGTGCTTTGACATTCCCTTTATTAAAGTCAGACAACGGTCCGCCTGTGTCTTTTTGATATTGTTCACTGAATGCCGTCACGGCAGGCGCAATATCATATTTCCACGACTTGTCCGGCTGAATAAATGATAAAGCGAGCTGTGCATCATCTTCATCCTGCTGTACACCATGCGGGAGACGCACCGCAATAAAGACTGCCTCTTCCTTTCCTTCTTGACGCAGTTCAGATGCAGCGAGCTGTGCAAGACGGCCAGCGAGCGTTGAATCCTGTCCGCCGCTAATGCCGAGAACGAATCCTTTCGCGCCGGTTTTTTTCAAGTAGTCCTTTAAAAATCCAACCCGTTTTTCAATCTCCTGCTTCGGGTCAATTGAGGGCTGCACATGCAACTCTTGGCTGATTTTTTTCTGCAAACTCATACACTTTTCCTCCTAAGCATCCTCTACATGAAGAGAACAGGTTTTACTCTAAATTCATTGATTTGACAACGTTTTTTGAATCTTCATTATACCATGTTTTCAGGAAGAACATTTTGTAAGACGTTCCCCTATTTCATCAATGATCAAACATTCACAAATGAAAAAGACCATGTCTATACGGACTGGCCCTTTTTTTCAATCAATTTCTACCCGTATAGATGTACAGCTTGCGCCATTACACTTCCCAATATCAGCAGGGCATGCGGATACGGCCACAATGAGGTCCATTTCGGCTCGCAGACGAATGTAATCACCGGGAAGAGATTTTGGCAGCTCCACAGACAGCTTTCCTTTTTCATCAATGACTGTATTCATAAAGGCATTAAAAGGATAGTACATATCCTCCTTCGGAATCCCAAATGGCTCGAAGGCAGTCCTTAAATTATCGTAGCATGTATGCATGACCTCTAAATGCGTCCGTCCGTATAAAAGCTGGTACATTTCTTGCCGGCAAGCTGGCATATATAAATCATGGCACTCGACTGTATCTTCAATGACCGTAAACATCGGTTTGTATAAGTTAGAATAGAGCTTATCGCCTTTTTTCACTTTGGACGAAAATAGGCTGTCCATTGTCGCGCCTTGGTCAAATTTTTCATAAAAATCCTTTTCGTGATAGGCCATGACATCTGCTACTTGCTGGCCTTCAACATCAACCACCCGCATACATTGGCCTTTTCCTAAACGAAAGCCCAGTCTGCCCTTTGGTAAAATGACATATTCTCCGTTCATCACATACACTCCTTTCCTTGACAGTATGCCCAAAACGTCCTCTTGATCATGTATAAAAAAAAGAGGCGGTCACAAGCTAATGTCATTGAAACAGAAAGGTGTTGCGCATGCATTGAAAGAAGAACAAACTTTATCTTGGTGGCAGCTTTCTCTCATCGGAGTCGGCTGTACGATTGGCACTGGTTTCTTCCTTGGTTCCAGCATTGCCATTACAAAGTCCGGTTTTTCCGTCTGCATTTCTTTTTTACTTGCTGCGGTTGGAACCTATCTCGTCTTTAAACATTTGGCTGCGATGACAGCCGATAATCCTGATAAAGGGTCATTTTGTTCCTATGCTCGTAAAGCATATGGACGCTGGGCAGGGTTTAGCAATGGCTGGGTGTATTGGTTCGCAGAAATGCTGATTACAGGAAGTCAGTTAACAGCGATTTCTCTTTTTACCCGCCACTGGTTTCCATCTGTGCCGCTCTGGGTGTTTTCTGCAATTTATTCCGCTCTTGCCCTGCTCGTGATTATCATAGGGCTCTCTTCTTTTCAAAAGACAGAAAATGTCCTTGCGGTACTGAAGACAGCTGCGATTTTTCTGTTTATGATCCTGGCGGCGCTTGTGTTATTCGGCATTCTGACAGATCATAAACCGACCCTGCATCTCCCAAACAAAGATCACGAATGGATGCCGCTCGGTCCGCTTGGTCTTTGGAATGGATTGATTTATGCGTTTTATGCATTTGGGGGAATAGAAGTCATGGGGCTGATGGCGGTTCATTTAAAGGACCCGAAGGATGCAGCAAAGTCTGGACGCGTCATGCTGATGATTCTAGCGGTCATCTATATCGTCTCAATTGGACTTGCTCTCTTGCTTGTCCCAGTGACAGCCTTTAATGAGAACAGCAGTCCATTTATTACATCATTAGAGCCATTTCATTTATCAATCTTTCTTCATATCTTTAATGGCATTTTCATTATTGCCGGCTTTTCGACATTGGTTGCCTCACTCTATGCAGTCACGACGCTGCTTGGCACGATGTCGGAGCATCAAGATGCACCTGCTTGTTTTAAACAAAAAGACCCATCTCATGTCGGATGGCCTTCGATTATTTTAACTGCTGCTGGATTAATTGTCTCGATTTTGCTTGCACTCTTTTTGTCCAAACACATCTACGAGCATCTCACAACAGCAGCCGGTCTTACCCTTCTGTACACGTGGGTCTTCATTCTGTTCTCAAGTAAAAAGCTATCAAAGCCATCCACTCGCCAAACGTGCGAAATGTTTCTTGCACTTCTCCTGATTGGAGCCGCCATTTCAGGCACTTTAACAGAGGCAAGCGGACGACCTGGCTTTTTTATCAGCCTTGGGATCATTGCAGTGATTGCCATCATGGTGCTATTTATGAGGAAAAAGTGGAAGCAGCAGGATCAGACCGCATCATAATTTCATCATGTTTCTTAATGCAGTAAAAGGACATTTGGCGGAGGCTGGTTTCTCCGCCTCTTCATCTGGGAGAAAGTATTGCTTCCATTCATGATTGGTCGGATCACCGTACCATTTTAATGATGGATGAACGCCGACCTCATCATACGCTTTGAGCCGCTTGCGAACGAGCTGGCTCATTTTTTGACCAAACTTGGTCGATCCATTCAATTTCTCAAACACCCATCTAGGCTGAAATGCCATTAAGACATAAGGAAAGTGGCGGCTTTTTCTGAGCTTATGAGCCGGTGTGGAGCATAAAATAAAATACGCTTCCCCGTGAAAGCAATACTCCCACTCATGATGATGAGCATCTAGCGGAATATCCTCAGGCCATGGCACTTCATCTTTCTGGTGCAGTCGTTGAAGCAATGACCAAAACTGCTGCTCAAGCTCTTCAAGCGAACTTTCCTTTAAATCCTGCGGTGTTTCAAAAAAGCATATAAATGAAGCATATTGACCCGTTTCTTTCGCACAGCTTTGATATTCTCTCAGTAGCTGCGCTAATTCCTCAACAGCTTCCTCTTTTCTCGGATCACCCACAAACCCATAGCGTAAATGATCGAGAAAAAACCCCTGTCTTCCTGGTACACAAGGGAATGTATCTGCCTCATCTCCTACCATCTCTCCAAATAGCGTAAAAGCATCCTGCTTCCATTCTTCTAGTGATCGTAGATTTTGATCAAGGCAACTTTTTGCATATAACTGGGCCATTTCCTTCCACCTCGTTTTAGCGTCTTCTCCATAGCCTATGAGAAAAAAAGGCTGTGGTGACTGTCCCTAAGCGACTTTCCTTGCGCATTCCAGAGGTGGATGTTCTCGTTCAAATTCAGCATGTATGTGCGTCTTTCACTCCATGCTGCTTCTTTTAATAGAGCGCTTTTGTATCTTCCCTATGATCGGTTCTTCATCAAAAAGACAGAATCGAGCACCCAATAAATGAGGGCTGAGCAAAAGCTAAACAGATAGACTTTGTAGCTAATGAACACAACCAGTCCATAATCAATCCATAACGCTAACGCAGAGCAAATCACCCACGCCGCAAGAAAATAAACAAGTAAGTCACGGCCTCGAAACCTTCTAGGATGCCTGTGTAAAACAAGCTGTATCGGTGCAGCAAACACTACATAAGCGATTAAAATCAGCAGACTTGTCATCTCCACATAACCAAAGCCTGATTCAGTCGGGATAAATAGCATGGTATATACGATTGTTGCTGTGATGACTGATAAGATCAGCATGCACAAATAGTTGAATACTGGAAGAAAAATACGCATGGCAAAGCTCCTTGAATCCATTTTATATCTCAACATTATTCAAGAATGTGTTATGTCTGTCAATCCTTACAAAAAAGCAGACTGACATGAGTCTGCTTTTCTACCCAATCAACGCCATGATCCCTTGATACCCAAAATAAGCGCCGAAACCAAGTAAAGATAAGCCTGCAAGCACGGATAAGCCATGTAAGACACGTTCACTTAAATAGCGCCTAAACGAACTAGCAAGCAGTGCCATGCTGAAATCCCAGATCAACATGCCGATAAAAATAGCCAAGCTGTACATCAGCATTTGAGATGCCCCATACTTTTCGATCGTATTGGCCAAAATACTGCCGTAGATACCAAGCCAAAATAAAATACTGAGCGGATTGGAAAGAGAAATGAAAAACCCCGTCATAAATGACTGACCCATCGAAGTGTTTCCAACATCCTTTTTCGGGCTCTCCTGCAAATTGATTTTACGTAGGCTCTCAATGCCGGTATAGGTCAAAACAAAAAAGCCGAATAGCCACAAAAAGGTTTTCACAAGAGGTGCAGTCAAAAGCTGGGCGACACCAAAATAGATGAGGAGCATATAGACAATATCCGCAGCCATTGCCCCCACACCAAAAATCCACGCATGCCAAAAGCCACTTTTAATCCCTCTATCAATTTGGGCTGCATTGACTGGCCCAACAGGCGCTGAAAGTGACAACCCTAAAAAGATATAACCAAAAAACACCGCCACATAGACGTCCTCCTTTTGATGCTGACTTGTACATATTATTCAAACGTTCTATGGTTTAGTACAAGTCCTTTGCCATCTTTTCAGGTAGACTCAAGGAGACATTGGATATTGCTTAACGATCGGCTTTCAGCGCCGATTGTTGCGGCAAGACCGTTTCCTTTTTCGTAGCACGTTTCATTTGAATCGCAGCTGCAAACAGAAGAACAGCTAAGAAGGCGAAAACAAAGACAGCACTTGCTGCTCCTGCCCATTCAAGACTAAAGCCGATCAAGAAGGACAAGCAGGCTCCGCCTAAACTTGCGGCTGCAATAAAGTAGCTTGTGGCCTCGTCGATGGCATTTTCAATCATTAATGCAGATGCAGTCAGTGCGATTGGGAACATACCAGCTGCGCACAGGCCGATGAAAAAGATGAGAAGCAGCTGGGCGGCAATGTGGGTTGTCATGGCAAAGACCACGAGCAGCAGAATCATGAGTGCTGCACTTAGCTTTAAAAAACGCAGCGGGTGCAGCTGATCTGCTTTTCTCGCAATGACAGTTCTGCCGATGACAATTGCTGTCCAGAAAGTGGAGACTGCAAAGAGACCCCAATTGTCTCCCCCCTTCTCCAGCATGATCGACGGCAAAAAGTTCGCAAAGTTCGTTTCAATCCCTGCGTAGAAAAAGGCAAAGCAAATCATGATCACCACAATGATTCGATTGTTTCGATCAACAAGTAAGGACGGTTTTCTCACCCCATTGGAGGAAGAAGTCATCTGTCCACGAGGCAATTTGTTCATAAAGGCAAGCCAGAGCATCAGGAAGAAAGTCAGTGCACCGACTTGAAATAAAAACACATAGTGCCACGTCTGTTCATTGACAGTCAGTAAAATCACAAGTGGAAACAGCAGCGCTCCTAACCCAAAGAAGACCTCCATGATACTGATTCGCTTCGCACTGTTTGCCATCGAAATCACATACGCTCCGGCTGTTGTCTCAAGACTGCCTGCCCCGTTCCCAAGAAAAAAACCTGCCAGCACAAGTGTTGACCAGCCAGGAACCAAAAGCCCAAGCAGAAGTGATCCGATCATCAGCAAAAGACCCATAGTCAGAACAGCGCCATAGCCTTTTTTCCTCACAAGGATGGGTGATAACAGAACCCCTGTCAAAAAACCAATAAACTGAAAAAAGATTAAAGAAGATAATTCCCCAGGACCCTTATCGTAACTAGACAGTAAATAAGGAGTTAAGCTGCCAAAAAACACATGAATGGTCCCAATAAAAAAATAAAAGACACAGCCAAAATAAAATATTTTTTTCATCTTTTCACTTCCTCTAAAAAGGAGCGGAGTTTTGACATCCTCCGCTCCACCTCTTTAATATGCCCGGGCAGACTCGACAGCCTCTTCCCTCTCGAAGCATGTATTAAGCGCAGCCTGTGCGCGATACCCGTCTACAAAATCAGCAACTTTCATATGAGATGGATATGGATCTGTATTCACCCAGTGCATCAGCTGATCACGGAACGTATCAGACCATCCGTAAAATTCATTTGGCGGATCTGTCAGCAAGGTTTGCGGCATTTGATGACGCTCCACACACAAGCCATCGCTGATCTCATATTCGTTTTGCATGTTCGTATGGTATTTGAATACCTTGTCATGACCAACGACTTCTACACTAAATCCGCATTCCTCAGGCTGCGTGCTTTTGGATGTGACCAAGTGAAAGAACACTTGATTCTCCATCTGACCGAAAATTTCGGTATGATCATCCACCTGTACCTTTTTCTCTTCCTTTTCCTTTACATGCGTCAGCATCTTGGTATTAAGTGATTCTTTCTTCATTTCACTGCCAAATAAGTACCACAGCATATCAATTAAATGAATGCCCAGATCCCCTAATGCACCGCTCGTACGCAGACTCTCACCGCTGTCTCTCCATGAAAATGTCTTTCTTCTGAGGGCACTGTTTTTCTTAAAATGAGTCCTGACAGTCAAAATCCGGCCTAATTCACCATTGGCAATCAAGTTCTTCAAAATATTCACAAAGGATAAGTAACGATAGTTAAAGCCCATACTGGCTTGAACCTGGAACTGTTTGGCTGTCTCCACCATTTCCTTCGCTTCCTTCAGCGACACAGCCATTGGCTTTTCACATAAAATGGGCTGTCCTGCTCTTAGTGCCTGAAGGGCATGGTCTTTGTGACAAAAATTAGGGGAGGCAATGATCAACCCATCAGATGCATCTGCTAAAGTTTCGATACTTGAATACACGCGTCCGCCATACTGTTTAATGAATCCCTGTGCAACTGACTCGTGTAAATCATAGACACCGGATAACTCTGCACCTTTGATCGTTGATAATGCTCTTGCATGTGCTTCTGCAATATTCCCTGCTCCTACAATTCCAATTTTCTTCATGAATGTGCCTCCTCATGTTTATACATCACTGTTTTCAGTGTTTCATAGATTCCTTTTGCATACCCATGATGACAAATTTGATGATGGTGCCGCTTGGCTTCGGCCGTCGCATTTTGGACGAGGAAACCGTGCGTAACGGATTGAAGCATCCGCAAATCGTTCCCACTATCTCCAAAGGCAAAGCCTTGATCTTTCGATAAATCATATTGGTTCAGCATAAAGCGGACAATTTCATCCTTCCCTGTGCCGACTGGTAAAAAATCAACATCATAGCAATCAGCAGGGTCTCCTGCAAGCGGATTGCATTTGTTGATGTTGACCGCCACCCCGCGCTCTTTGGCAAGTGTTTGGATAAATGATAACTGATGAAGATCTGTCCGTTCATCCTGCTCCTGATAATAGAAATTCTTCTTATACCCTGAGCTGCCCAGCTGCGTTTGCGGTCTGAGATGAATTCCCTTTTCACGTATAGTTTCGAGGATGTCTTCAATTTTTTCATCTGAGAAGCCCTGCGCATCCAGCCGCTTCATCCACTCCGCATCTGGCTGTCCAAAATGAGCATCGGATGTATACACAATCTCAGTCCCTAAGTTCGACGCAATGAAATGCGGGAATTGACGAAAACCACCTTTTTCCATTTTACTTGTCACAGAATCAAGGCTGCTTCCCGTCACCCAGCCAAGCATAAGCTGTCCTGCTTCACTCTTTTCTGCCACAAAGGCTTCCAGCCGCTTGACATCCTCTCTCTGCTCATCGGTCATTCCGTGAGAATAATAGGTTTCATCAAAGTCACAGAAGACGATCCACTTCGGATTATTCGGCTGATTCAGCAGCTTTTTATTGAATGGAAGACTTGATAACATGATGAACCCCCTCGATGACCTTCTCCTGATCTTGCAGCGGCATGCCTGGATACAGCGGCAAGTGAAGTAATTCCTGTGCTGCTTTTTCCGTTTGTGGAAGTGTCGTTTGTTTATACTTTTGAGAAACAAGATTTGTTTGATGCTGATGCGATAGAATCGGGTAATAAACATCCGTTTCTATGCCCATTTTCAGCAATTTCGTTGCAAGCTTATCTCGTTCTCCCTTCAGCACTCTGATCGGGAACAGATGCCAGACATGATCATCCGTCAGCTTCGGAAGCTTCAAGTATCCTTCATCCTCAAGCGTTTGCAGCTGGTCAATGTATCGCTTTGCTAAGTAAAAGCGTTTAAAGTTTTGTAATCCTAAATACTTCATGCGTTCGAGTCCGATCGCTGCCTGCAAATTATCAATTTTCGAATTAAAGCCGTAGTCACTGCGTTTGACATTTTTCTTTCCTACTTCAAAGCCGTGATAGCTGATCTCCATGCATTTTTCTGCTAAGGCTTCATCATTTGTCGCGATGGCTCCTGCCTTGCCGCAGACACCAAGATTTTTGTATGGATTAAAGCTGAGAACAAGCCCATCTCCATATGCTCCAAGGTCAGTGCTGCCGATCGCCTGACAGCCATCTTCAATGATTTTCAGCCCATGCTTTTTCGCAATCGCCGAAATGGCCTTCATATCCGCTTGTTTTCCATATAAATGAACCGGAAGAATGCATGCCGTTTGATCTGTGATATGCTTCTCTATTTCACTCGGTGCCAAGCAGTAAGTATCTGGATCAATATCGGCATAGACAGGAACAGCCCCAATCGCCAGCACTGCATTTTCTGTTGCAGCAAAGCTATTCGCTGGCAAAATGACCTCATCTCCTGGAGTGACGCCTGCTGATATAAGGCTGATCATTAGAGCATCTGTTCCACTTGACGTGGCAATGACATATTTCTTCCCTAAGTACTCAGCTAGCTGCTTTTCAAACGCCGGGATATATGGCCCTGAAGTAAAACGGCCAGAACTCAATACTTCTTTCAACACCTGCATAATATCATCGATTTCATCCTCTGAAATCAGTTTATCAACTGGCAGAAACGGTATCTTTTTTTCCTTATTTTGTTTATAATGGAAGAGAATTTTTTCCAATCCTGTGTGCCCTATATCTTGCTCGAGGAACGTCACCAGCTTTTCATTTGCTAGGTGCTTCTCAACTGAATCAGACTTTACTTGAACACCTTGATTGATCATATCCAGCAAAGGAAGATAATCCTTGCTTTTACCTGATATCTTCGTCAATATTTGCATTCCATTCCCTCCAATTAATCAATTCCATTTGTTAATATTTAACTTGTTTCACATTGTAAATGATGTTATCGATTTCAGAACAATAACTTTGTGTAAAGGATTTGTTAATATGTGTACAATTTATGAAATTGCCAAACGCTGCGGGGTTTCAACCACCACCGTTTCCAGAGTGCTGAATCATCATCCATATGTGTCAGAGGAAAAGCGCCAGCTCATTTTACAGGTGATGAAAGAAATGGAATATACACCGAGTTCAGCGGCTCGCACCCTTCGTTCACATCAGACAAAAACCATTGCTGTGTCTGTCCCGGCTGTGGACCATCCTTTTTTTGCACAATTCATTAAAGGAATTTCAAAAGAAGCACTGGATCAAGGCTATAAAGCCATCGTGCTTCAGACGTTTTATCAGGAATCATTAGAGCTTGAAGGGCTTCAATTATTAAAAAGAAGAGAAGTAGATGGGGTCATATTAGGGGCATTAGAAAATCCGTGGGAAAAGATCGAGCCATTTTTAACGAACGGCCCTATTGTCATGGCGAATGAATATCATCAAACAGCAGACATCCCGATTATTGGATACGACGAGCGGGAAGCTGCCTATAAAGCAGTTGACTACTTGATTCAGTCGGGGCGGAAATCGATCGGGTTTTGCTTTGATACAGAAAGCAGTGAAGCACAGAAACAAAGGAAACAGGGCTATCTCGACGCTCTTTCTGCACACGGCTTGCCGCTGCATGACGATTGGCTGTTCGGCGAGGCCTTCACCATTGAAGACGGTTTTCGCTTAATGGATGTCATCCATGACATGAAGAATGCACCTGATGCCATTTTCACCGGTAATGACCAAGTCGCAGCAGGGCTCATTAAACAGGCCATTTCATATGGTTATCAAATTCCTAAGGATCTAGCGGTGATTGGCTATGACAATCAAGACATTTGCGAGGTGACGGCTCCAACGATCACCACAATCGACATCCCGATCGTAGAGCTTGGCCAGCGGTCTGTGCAGCAAATAATCGAGATCCTGCAAGACCAAAAACCATTACAGCGTGAACATATCCAGCTGCCTACCCGGCTCGTAACAAGGGAATCGACATAAACAAAAAAAGACTGAGAGCTGTCCAGTCTTTTTTTAAACCTATATAAATTGAGCAAGAATGAATGTCCATACACACACTATGCCGAGCAGGATGAAGCTGTACTTCACAGTCTTTTGGAAGAGCTCAGATTCTTTACCTGTTTCTCCAACTGCTGCTGTAGCAATGGCGATAGATTGTGGAGAAATTAATTTCGCCATGACCCCGCCTGTTGTATTTGCTCCGATTAACAAACCTGCTTGTGAGCCGATTTGAGAAGCAGTGACCGCTTGAAGGTTACCGAATAAGGCGTTGTTACTCACGACAGATCCTGTAATAAACACCCCGATCCAGCCAAGCACTGGGCTGACAAGCGGGAACAAATCGCCTGTTTTGGCAAGTGCAAGCCCAATGGCTGAACTTAGTCCAGCGAAGTTCGCCAAGTTGGCAAAGCCCATGACAAAACAAATGGTGAGAACTGGTACCCAAAGCTCTTTCACTGATGCTTTTAAGCAGGCAGCGCCTTCTGTTAATGTAATATGTCTGCTAAACAAACCTGTCAGCATCACCGCAATCAGAATGGCAGTACCCGTTGCACTGATCACATCAATTTTAAAGATCGCATCAATAGGTGTTGCTGTTTGTGCAATTGGTGGTAATTTCACAATTTGCTGATGCAAAAATGGCATTTTCACTAAAATGGTTGTCCAGTTGAGCGGGCCTCCTACAGCAAACAATGCTTTAAATGCTGGCAGACTCCATACCGTAATCACGGCAGTTAAAATATAGAACGGAGACCATGCTTTCAGCACTTCAACGCCGCGATACGTTTGTTTCTGTTCAATGGCTGGTGCTCCTTCTTCACGATAAATATGTTTCGGCTGCCATTTTCGAAGAAATAAAGCCAAAATCCCCATACTTGCTAAAGCTGAAATAATATTGGCAAGCTCAGGACCCATTGTCACCATTGTGACAGCTTGCAAAATGGCATAGCTTCCACTCACAACAAGCAAGGCAGGGAGCGTTTCTTTAATCCCTTTGAATCCGTCCACAATGAGAATGAGTAGGAACGGAATACAGAATGAAATAAACGGAATCGTAAACACAAGGGTTTGAGATAATGCAAGCGGCGTCATATTGCCCATTTGCGCCCCTGTAATGACTGGGATACCCACAGCACCAAATGCGCCAGACGCAGCATTGGCAATTAAGCAAAGCATCGCAGCTTTCAGCGGTTTAAACCCAAGCTCTGTTAAGAGAGCGGCACTAATCGCAATCGGTACACCAAACCCAGCGGCTCCCTCTAAAAATGCGTTAAAACTAAAACCAATTAATAAGAGCTGAAGACGTTGATCTTGAGAGATTCCTGCAATACTAGAACGAATAACATCGAATTTACCAGATTTCACAGCAATTTTATAGAGCCACACCGCCATGATGACGATATATCCAATCGGCCACAGCCCATTAGATATACCGAGCAGCACAGCAGATAATGCCTTTTCAATTGGCATATGAAAGAAGAAAACCGCTGTTACAAAGCTGACGATTAAGGTAAAACAAGCGGCTAAAACACCTTTTAACTTAAATACGGTTAATGCAAGTAGGAAAAACAAAATTGGAAGCATTGCTACCAACGCACTCACGAATTCATTACCAAACGGATTATATATTTGCTGCCACATAGTGATTCATCCTTTTCTGCTCAGATAGGTTGCTTTTGATTAAAAATGAGGAGCCAAAATCTCTTTTAACACATTCACACTGTGCGCGAATTGTTCTTTTTCTGTATCATTCAGTGCAAGCTCTATCACTTCTGTTGCGCCATTTCGATTCACAAGGGCAGGTACACCAATGTAGACATCTTCTGCTCCGTACTCTCCATCTAAGTAAGTGCTGACAGTCAAAATACTGTTTTCATTGTGCAGAATCGCTCTTGTTATGCGGGCCAAACTCATCGCTACGCCGTAGTATGTAGCGCCTTTTTTCTCAATGATTTGATAAGCGGCATGACGGACATTTTCCATCATCTCATCTAAATCTTCTTGTTTGTATTGATCATTTTTCTTCATTAATTCTGTAATCGGTACACTTCCGATATTCGCATGACTCCAAACAGCAAGCTCTGTATCGCCATGCTCTCCAATGATGTACGCATGCACATTGTGTGCCGCTGCGTCAAAGTACTCACTAAGCATGTATCTAAACCTTGCAGTATCAAGTGTAGTTCCGCTGCCGATCACTCGTTCTTTTGGCAGTCCACTGAATTTCCAAGTCGCATATGTTAAAATATCAACAGGGTTTGTGGCGACTAAGAAAATACCATCGAATCCACTTTTCATCACATTGTCTACAATGCCTTTAAATATATTTAAGTTTTTTTCAACAAGGTCAAGTCTCGTTTCACCTGGCTTTTGGTTCGCTCCAGCACAGATACACACAATGTCCGCATCCTTACAATCCTCATAATCTCCATACCATGTGTTCACCGGATGCGGAGCAAATGCTTTCCCGTGGTTTAAATCCATGACGTCACCCATTGCTTTATCTTGATTCAAATCGATGACAACCAATTCATCTGTGATCACTTGATTTATTAATGTAAAGGCATAACTGCTACCTACAAAACCTGCTCCAATAAGTGCTACTTTGTTTACTTTTTCGTTTGTCATTTATCTCATCCTCCTGAGTAAAACTAGGTTGTTTTTCTTATGTGAAGTATTTCACATTCTTATTGTGCAATACTTCACAAACTTTTGCAAGGGGGTTTCGGAAAAAAATATGTAGCGAATTTGTGAACACACTTATTGTGCTTTCAAAGAGCTGTATACATGCATATTTCTACAAGAAAAAAGCTGCCAAGCCATTGTCAGCAGCTTTATACATGTTAATAAGGTCCCCAATTGATCATCACGCCGATACAAATAAAGACAAGGCCAATGACAAACCAAATGAGCGCAAGCGGCACCATAAAACGAAGCCACTTCACATAAGGAATACCACTTGCAGCAAGCACAGCCATGAGCACACCTGACGTCGGATTGATACAGTTAACCACCCCTTCGCCAAGCATCACCGCTTCTACAGCGACCTGTCTTGTGATGCCCATTAAATCAGCCAGCGGCGCAAGAATTGGAATAAAGACAACCGCTTCTCCTGAACCTGATGAAATCAAAAAGTGAAGAAGTGCACTCGCAATATACATCCCGATCGCACCAGCAATTGGACTAAATCCTGTCAGCATACTCGCCAAGCCATTAACCACGGTATCAAGCAGCTTACCATTTTCCAAAATGACAGAAATACAGCGTGCCATTCCAACAATGAGTGCGCCGTAAACAAGGCTTTGACAGCCGAAGATAAACGTTTTCGCAATATCATTGGCTGCTAATCCGCCAAGCAATCCAGCAACAATCGCCATGAAAATGAAGACTCCTGCCATTTCCTTATCGGTCCAGCCAAGCTGAAGCGCGCCATATAAGAAGCCCCCAAGAGACAATCCACACACTGCTAAAATCAGCTTATGTCTGCCCGTAAATGCAGGCTTGTCCACAGATTCTGCATCAGATCCGCCAAGCCCCTTCGCAGGAAACCATTGATCACCAAGAAGACTTCCCTTTTCTTTATTCTTTAGGCGTCTTGTATATAAATAGATGTACACAATACTAGATATAAGAAAACAAAGATAAATAATGACACGCAGGCCAATGCCAGAAAAAATCGGCAGCTCTGCAATCGTCTGAGATAACCCCAGTGGAGATGGAGACAATATGGTTGCGTTAAACCCGGCATAACAGCCGATGTAAATCACCGCCGCTCCTGCCACAGCATCCCATTTCAAGGATCTTGCCACAATGATCCCGATTGGAATAAATCCTATAACAGAGTTCACGACAATTCCGGTCGTTCCAAGCACTGAAAATAATCCTCCAACGATACAAATAAACAATAATTGCTTTGTTTGAAACCTGCTGATGACATGGTGAATCATTCCGTTAATGGCACCTGTTTTCTCCAAAATGGCTATGGTTCCACCAGTAAATAGAATGAGAAAAATAATAGAAGAAGACCCTACCATCCCTTCCTGAATGGCTGTAAAAAAGCCCACTGGACTTACGGGTGATTGATCAATGCGATGATAGCTGCCAGGAACAGCTGTTGTAATTTCCCCTGACGTCTTTCGGTCAAATTCACCTGCTGGCACAAAATACGTTGCAACGGTACAAATGAGCGCAATGATAAATAAGAGAACATACGCATCTGGCATTTGAAGTTTTCTTTTTTGTTTCTCTGGTGGTAATACTGCTGCTGTTTTCATGTGTCAAAACCCCTTTGTCCCGATCGAGATTTCACTTAATTTTCTGAATAATCAAATGATGTGTTATATTATAAACACTGATGATATTTAAGATCAATATTATTTCACTAAAAGAATATTTTGACAGATTTTCTGTCAGCAAGGAGGCTATTCATGACAACTTTGACAAACGACATGCAGCAAACGGTGAAAGACATCTTTGATCACCTGCACGCCCACCCTGAAATCAGCTGGGAAGAAACGAATACGACGGCTTATCTTGAGGACTTATTAAAGAAAATGGGCTGTCAAACTCGAACATTTGACGACTGTACAGGAGTGATCGGTGAAATGGGAGAAGGTTCACCAGTGGTCGCTGTAAGAGCCGATATTGATGCACTTTGGCAGGAAGTAGATGGCGAGTTTCAAGCCAATCATTCATGTGGTCATGATGCACACATGACAATGGCTCTCGGCACCTTCATGGCATTAAAAGAAAAGGAGCTCCCAAACGGCACCATCCGGTTCATTTTTCAGCCTGCTGAGGAAAAAGGCGGCGGTGCGCTGAAAATGATTGAAAAAGGTGTGCTAGCAGACGTTGATTACTTATACGGAGTGCATGTGCGCCCAATTCAAGAAACATTAAACGGACGCTGTGCACCTGCGATCTTGCATGGATCGAGTAATCATTACATCGGCACAATTATTGGTGAGGAAGCCCACGGTGCACGCCCGCACCTAGGGGTCAACGTCATTGAAGTGGCTTCTACCCTCGTGCAAAGACTCGCGCATATTCATGTCGACCCAAGAGTTGCACATTCTGTGAAAATGACCAACCTACATGCTGGCGGAGGCAGTTCAAACATCATCCCTGGCAAAGCTTCTTTTACATTAGATGTCAGAGCACAAACAAATGAAGTGATGGATGAACTAGAAAAAGAAATTGAAAGAGCCGTACATGCTGTAGCGGATGCCTTTGGTGCTTCCATTACACTTTCAACAGATCATCGTCTGCCTGCCGCTACCTTAAATGAGGAAGCCGTTCAGATGATGTCTCAAGCCATTGAAAAGATTTTAGGGAAAGAACAGCTTGATCCTCCGATCGTAACGACAGGCGGAGAGGATTTTCACTTTTATGCAGCAAAGGTTCCGCATATCAAATCCACGATGCTTGGTTTAGGCTGTGATCTAAAGCCCGGTCTACATCATCCGTATATGACATTCGACCGCTCTGCTATTTTTACCGGCATTGAGATTTTGACTGAAGCTGTTTATCAAACCCTTCAGCAGCATTCATCATAAAATCAAAAAACCACCCGTTTTTTCTTTAAACGGGTGGTCTGATTGTATTACGCATTCAAATCTGTCATTGCTGGGACGTTGATTTCTTTTACACAGGATACCCTTGATAAATGAATCACACATCTCGCAAGTTCTACTATATCCTGTACAGGAATTCTCGTTTCATCATATAGAGCGATGGCTTTTTCGGCACCATCTTCATATGGCACCTCTGCCGCCAGCTCTCCTGGATTAATACAGGTGACAGATATTTTATCTTTTCTCACATGCTCTCTTAGTGCATTCACAATTCCGCGCAGGCCAAATTTAGATGCAACAAAAGAAACTTGCGGTAGGTTTGTATGATCGAGTCCCGCCGTTGAACCAATCACGATGATTTTTCCATTCTCCGATTTTCTTACGTGCGGAAGCAGTGCTTGGATGTAAGTAATCGTAGACGTGACATTCACATTGATTAAATGAGCGATATCCTCTGGCTGATCGTGATCAAATGAATAATCATCTTCAAAGCCTCGTTTTTCCCATAAGCCGACGTTATAGATGAGGACATCAATGGTTTTGTCCCCCAATGCTTCGATCATGTATGGGATATGAGATTGGCTTGATAAATCAATTTTCAGCCAAATTCTATGTACACCGTCATCTAATTTCAAACTGCTCGGTTCACTTCGAGACACAATCCAAACTGTATCTCCGCTTGAAGGAAGACCTTTAACAAACGCATCTCCTAATCCTTGACTTGCACCGAATATGATATAGTTTTTACTCATAGCTCCTCCTTCTACGTCTCATGAGCTTTCAGTCAGACAGTAGCTCATCTGTAATCGTTTTATACCTCTATCATATAGGTTCTAAGATTTGGCTGCCTCTTTTATGCCTGTCTTTACTTTCGGTTACTTGATTTCCTTTAATTCCACTGGTAATGCGCGTTCCTCTATAAAGCATTGAACCATATCCATAAACAGTTCTTTCTTTTCAAACGTAAATGTATGTCCAATAGCGGGAACGACGACACCTGCTGCCTGCGGATGTGAATTCGTTATTTTCTTTGCTGACCGTTTCATGATGCCTTTTTCCTTTTCCCCCACTGTGACAAGAATTCGTGCCTTCGCTTGTTGAAACGTGTCTGGGAGCTTGTAATGGAGATTTTCTTGAAACATCGTCAGAAGGGTTTTCTTCTGCAAATTCTTCGAATCCGCCACATAGTGATTGAGTACATCGTTTGGAAGCCCCATTTTTTCAGCTTGGAGCTCGATAAACCAATCTTTCTTTAATAATGGATACGTAAGAGGTAAAAGAGGTCTCACCATCAAGTAAAGCCATGGCAGCGGCATTACAAGAGCGCTATTGATGACGGCTATGTCTACGATGTCAGGCTCTTTTGATAACACCTCAACGGCAACCTGTGCACCTAGAGAGAAGCCAACGAGTATTACTTTATGTCCGTGCGCATGCTGCTTGATCCATGAGATGACTTCAAGAGCACTTTCTCTCATGGAAAATGACTGTTCATCTGCTCTTGTCCCGTGACCAATGAGGTCAGGCGTATAGCATTCATACGCTTCCTTGAATGTTTTTATCTGCTCCTGCCACATCCAGCTACTTACTCCTCCGCCATGCAGGAAAATCATGATTGGCTTAACCATCATCGACAACTCGTCCACCTTCCTTATATATAAGAAAAAAGCAGCCGCTTTTTGAGCAGACTGCTTTTTCATATGCTCCCTTCTATTATAAGGGAACCTCATCATAATTGGCTATTTTTTCAAATCCTCAATCGAGTTGACGTTCTTCATATATGTCGGAACAACTAGACCCATGCGAAGACCTTTCATACTTGTGCCTAGATCATCATATTTCCCTTTAAACTTCGCTGCATACGTTTTATGCGTATTTGGCAGCCAAGCAGATAACGAGGCATCCGCACTTCCAGTTGCAATTGCTGTCCACATTGGACCTGCTTCCACCTGAGTCAAGGTTACTTTAAATCCGAGCTCACGCAGTACTTCTGCAGCAACATTGGTACTTGCAATCTCACTATCCCACGCAACGTAGGCAAGATTGACTTTGTCACCATTCGACTTTTTCACGCCTTTTGTCCATTTCGCTACTTGGTCTTTATGTTTCTTCACATATTTAACGGCGGCATCCTTTGGATTGATACCATCTTGGATATCCATCATGACTTCGCCCATGTCATCTTGAGACCATTTAAACTGACCAAGCATTTTGGCTGCATCCGGCTGATCCTTTGCAAACCCTTTACGTGAAATCGTATGAATCTCTTCCGCTTCACCGTAAGATTTCTTTGGATCATCTAAATATTTTAAATCATAGCGAGAAAACATCCAGTGTGGATTCCAGCCAGTGATGATGATTGGCTTTTTACGGTCGTAAGATTTTTTGAGAGTTGCAGTCATGGCTGCACTTGATGCAGACACAACCGTCCAATCCTCTAAGCCGTAATCCTTTTTCGCTTGATCCGTTAGCGCCATAATTCCTGAACCGGGATCAATGCCGATAATGGTTTTATTCACCTGCTGTGCTGCACTCGCATTTGAGTCCGACTTTGCGCCACAAGCGGCTAGTAAAAAGACAAGCAGGGCGGTCATCCCAATGTAGAGAGACTTTTTCCACATTAAGCATTCCCCCTGGTTTTTTTCGTTTTAATGTTTTGTGTAATACGGTCAAGTGTAATTGCCACAATGACAATGGCAATACCTGCTTCAAATCCAATTCCTGTTTTCAGCTGCGTTACCGCACTATATACTTCTGAACCAAGTCCTGGTGCACCTACCATTGCCGCAATGACGACCATTGATAGAGCAAGCATGATACTTTGGTTAATACCAGCTAGGATGGTTTTTGTTGCAAGTGGAAGCTGAACTTTGAACAAACGCTGGAATGTCGTTGAACCAAATGCTTCTGTTGCTTCAATTAAATCAGCTGGTACTTGTTTAATACCGAGAATCGTCATACGAATCGTTGGCGGCATAGAGAAAATAACCGATGCCACAACTCCAGGCACAACGCCAATGTTAAAGAAGAAGATGGCTGGTAATAGATAAACGAATGCAGGCATTGTCTGCATTAAATCTAAAATCGGTGTCACAATTTTACGCACAGTTTCCTTCTGTGATGCCCAAATACCGATCGGAACCCCGATTACGATGGAAATGACCACAGCTGTTAAAACGAGCGCAAGGGTTTGAAGCATTGGATGCCAGTAGCCTAAATAGTCAATCAGCAAGAATCCAATAAGTGTGAAAAGAGCAATTCCTCTTGTACTGATCCACCAAGCAATGCCGGCAAAAATAAGGGTTAAAATAATGGATGGAATCACACCAAGTACTGCCACAATTCCATTTACTGTACCTGCTAATCCATTTGTGATCCCATCAAAGAAACCACCAAACGTTAATGTTAACCAGTCAACAAATCGATCGATATAATCCGCGAACGGAATTCTAGGTAAATCACTCATACTAAACATCTTATTCTACCTCCTGTGCAGAAGGCTCTTGTGTTTTAATTTCCTCAAGCTTGTTAGAAGACATGTTGATATACTCATCATTTCCTGATAACGCACCAATTAATGCACCTCTGACCACAATACCCTTCATTCTGTTTTTCTCATCGACAACGGCAATTGGAATGTTTGCCGCATCAGACACCGCATCAAAGATTTCTGTCAAATACGTCGATTCCAATACTGTCGTGAATTCTTTATCAAGAACAGTTTCAAGCGATGCTCCCATTTCTGCCGCCTTTTTCGCTGCTTGTGCAGAAATAACACCTAATAAATGCTTTTTCTTATCGACTGCATAGATTGACGAAATTCCAAGGTTTTTCATGAGCGTAAGTGCAACACGAGCCCCTTTGTCGATCTGAACTGTTTCTGCACGTTTCATAATATGACCAGCGGTTAATACTTTAGAAAGGTCGACATCTTCAACGAAACGTTCAACATATTCATTCGATGGGTTCATCAAAATTTCTTCTGGTGTTCCGATTTGGACGATATTCCCGTCCTTCATGAGCACAATGCGGTCGCCAATCCGAAGCGCCTCATCTAAATCATGGGTAATGAAAATGATCGTTTTTCCTACAGATGTGTGAAGCTCAAGCAATTCATCCTGCATGTCTTTACGAATTAATGGATCGAGTGCGCTGAATGCTTCATCCATTAATAAAATGTCAGGATCATTTGCTAATGCACGTGCCAATCCAACACGCTGCTGCATCCCACCACTTAATTGGTTTGGATATTGCTCTTCAAAGCCTTCAAGTCCAACAAGCTTTAAAGATTCAAGCGCTTTTGAGTGGCGCTCTTCTTTGTCTACACCTTGTAATTCAAGACCATACTCTGTGTTCTCAAGAATGGTGCGGTGCGGGAACAATGCGAAGTTTTGGAAGACCATGCTGATCTTTTTCCGTCTGACTTCACGCAATTGATCCTTTGACATATTTGTTATCATATCCCCATCAATATATATTTCGCCGGAGGTTGGTTCGATTAACCTGTTTAGCAGCCGCACAAGTGTGGACTTTCCGCTCCCTGATAGCCCCATGATGACAAATATCTCGCCGTCATACACATCAAAATTTGCTCGATTGACACCAACTGTTGCGCCGGTCTCTTTTAGGATCTCTCTTTTTGTTTTCCCTTTTTCAAGCATTTGAGTTGCTTTTTTAGCATTTTTACCGAAAATTTTAGATACATTATTTATCTTGATTTTGATATTTCTCTCTTCAGAATTCATATTTTCCCTCCAAATTAGCATCTTTATAACCGTAACATAAGCGTTATGATGCGAACAATCTTTAGAATTCGCTTATTTCTGCACAATATGTATGAATTCCCTATAAGAGGTCTGGTGATTAGAGTTTATACGCCGTATTACTCGTAAATCCTATAGAATGCTTCATAAACAACATAATTTACGGGGTATTTCCTCTCATCAGACAATATTTTACTGGAAATTCCTAATTGTGCTAAAAAATAACTCAAATCCTCACCATAGCGAACTTTTTCAAACATGGGTGAACCATTCCTCTGAACAGGATTTACCCGAAAATGGTCACATAGAAACCTTTTTCATTCAAATTTTAATTAAAATATTAAAAAACTGCCTGCAACTTTAGTTACAGACAGCTTATTTTTTTAGGACTCTAGGGCAGCTCGCTTAATATTATCTTGCAATTCAAGCATACGCTTTGTTCCATCTTCGCGTAATCGTTTGTTTTCTTCTTCGATCTGTTTTGTCTCTTTCATCCCTTGTACAATCGTATTAAAGGAAGATTCGATCGTTTCAATGTCGATACTTGGACGTCCAGACAATTTGGCAATCTCCACACTTTGGCTTGAGATGTTTTCAGCATTTCGTTTCAGCATTTCATTTGTTCTTCTATCCAGCTCACTCATTGAATCAGCCACAAGCTTTTGTCTTTTCGCTGTCACAGCTTGAATGATGCCATTTTTAAAGATCGGAATCGTGATAATGAACGCTGAGTTGATTTTACCGATTAGTTTCGTATTCCCACGCTGCAGCAAACGAATTTGCGGTGCTGTTTGAAGAGCCACCATCCGTGCCATATCAAGGTCATATACACGCTCTTCCAACGCTTGAATGCCGTTACGAAGTGTATCAAGCTCCATTTGTGCGAGCTGGTTTCCACTAGCTGCTTTTTCTTCATAAGAAGGAACCAATTGCTTTAATTCCTCGATTTTCATTTGACCTGCAACGACATACTTTTCAAGCTCCATATAGTATTGAATGTTATGCTCATACATTTCTTCAAGCGTCACAGTCGATTTGGTCATTTCGTCTTTATATTTACTGATTTCCACATTAATTTTTTCAATCTCTGCACCGAGCGTTTGATATTTACTGAAAATCTTTTCAATCATGCTGCCGCCGCGTTTAAAGATTTTTGACAGTAAACCACCCTTTGGCTCGTCAAAATCATTTTTATCAAAACGATCCATAATTTTTCCAAGCTGCGTCAGCATCGTTCCTGAGTCAGTGACACTAGTTGAACGCATCATCGAAAGAATACGATCAGAGAACTTAGAGATTTCAACGGCCGGCTGTTTTCCGTATTCAAGCAGATCCAGCTGATTTTTCGCATCGATCTGTCTTGCAATATTTTGCACTTCTGGTTCATTTCGAAGCTGAACGCGAATATCGTCTGCCTTCTCAATGGAGATTTCCTCTTTATCAATTGAAATGATGTCATTTCCGTTTGTATTTGTCATAAGCTTTGATCTCCTTATCGGTTTTTAATGGATTGAAATAATTTTCTTACGATGGACGGCTCTTTAAACTCCTGGTTCATAACCATCTCATCAAGCCAATGGGTATCAAATAATTGGTCATCTATATACCGCTCGATACACTGGTATCCCGCCGGATGATACACGAAGAGATCCACACCCATTTCATTTAGGAAAATGAGGGCAGCCGCATCAGAACGAGTCAGCTCACCATTATATTCCGTATGATATAAAATCACTTTCGGTACAGTTTGTGCATAATCAAAGGTTTGAATGAGTTCAATGAGCTCCTGGCCGATATGCAGTACCTGTTTGAATAAATAAATACGGACATCTAATTCAGTCTCATTGCCTTCTTTTAATAGCTTCGGATGCTGACAGATTCGAGATATCGCCTCTGCTATCGCACGCTGCGTCCCCTCATATAGATGAGAAAACTGCCACACGTTGCTTTTCATTAATAATTCAGGATCAATCTCTCCAGCAGAAGAAAGGGCATGCTGATAATGAAATTGATAATTCGAAGACACTTCTTTCGTAAAAGGAAAATGGCGAATGGTCTTCGTCTCTTTCCATTCCATTAACGTGTGGATACGATCCCAGTATTCACGCTTGTCTCGAGTGACCCCCATCATTTTCGCAAAGAGATTCGGGATCTGTATCGTGTCGCGGTCTGCTTGAAAATTAGGGCGGATAAAGGAACGTTCCTTTGCAATTAAAAACAACTCATCATACGTTGTCTTCAGCGTAATAGAATGAGGAGTATGATCTCTGAATTGCCAAGGCTTATACAGCATTGAATCTTCCGTGTGGAGCACCTCTTCAAGCTCTCTTGTCGAGCGGTACGCCACCGTTGACTTCCTCTCAGGCTTTTCAGTAGGGAACGGTTCCAGCTTTGAAGTCCCCGGATACTGATCAATAAAAGTCAGCTTTTCTTCTGGATCTAGTTCGCGGAACGAATCCTCGCCCTCTGGATGAAATAGCACAACATCACAGCCAATCAGCATGACATAGTAAAGAAAATAAAGCTGACTTTTATTCGCCTCTCCATACCAAATGACAGCCGGCATTTTTTCTTCTATATTGACTTCCTTCAGCCATGGACCTAGATGATTATTTGAGAACTTTACTACATCCAGCAAAACCCGGCGGAAATCGGGATGCTGAAATCCCCCTTCATGCAGCTGTTTGAAATGCTCAAACACCTTGATCAATGAAAGGCGGATATGCCGGTTCATTATAGGGTTTGGATGGCGTACAATCAGCTGTTCACCATCTAAGAAAGCCACAAAGCGATTCACAGATAATCCTTTTTCTTCTTGGTTAATCAAATGAATGCGTTGAAGCGCTTGAAAATGCTCCGGCTCAATATGACGATTGAGCGTTTCACTTAAAATATGAATGCCATCTGTTTCATATAATTCATGTAAATAAATAAAATAATCGGTTGCATCATGCGGAGTTCCAAGGACCCGGGCGGCGAGACGCGGCAAGGACAATGTATGCTCGTCCTTGACATAACCGTCTCTTTCAGGGAGCGGCTTTTTCAGCACGTTTTTCCAGGCTTCCTGCTCCGCCCGTGTTTGGTTAACATTGATTTCTTTATAACTCACGCCGCTCCTTCCTTTCTCCTATATTTTCTCGAAAGCTACTACTATCATATCATTCACCCTTCTACTTCTGCTATCGAATCGAAGGCTTTTTTGCGGTCGTCATCTGCTTCATGACACAAGCGGTGATTTCATCTGCTGCTGCCATGCCAGATGCTGCTGTCGGCTCAAGTAATGAATCAAAGTCGAGCACTTCTCCATGCCTTGGGGCAAAGCCCATATCTGCCTGTCGAATGAGACCTGCATCTAAGAGGGAATCACCCGCACCGTATACATATTCGAGCTCTAGCCGTTCCTTTAGAAAAGCAACAGCATCCCACTTATTGAGCGGTTCCGGAATAAAATAAAGCTTCCGTCCTTGTAGAGACACCTGCCAGCCTCTCTCCTCGCCCCACTGCTTCAATTCAGCAAGTGGAATGCGAGACAGATACTCATCTTTCATAATCAAATAAAGAAATCTTCCCTCTGCTGTCCGGGTACGCTTCACCCATGCCGCAACTGGAAGTTCGGAGATGGCTCTTAGCATCTCTCTGACTGACATACACACTTTGAGCCTCTCATCAACGATGACCTGCCAATCCTCAAGCGGCTTGCCATGATGAAGGATACAGCCCCCATTTGTCGTGATAGCATACTCCGGTTTGAGCTCTTGCTGAAAGAAGGTGATCCGTTCATACTGAGCGGTCGTTCTTGTCGTCACTGGAATGAACCAGCCCAATTGATGAATCGTCTGCAAAGACTTCTTCGTTTCAACCGACATATAGGAAAGCGGACGTTCATCCAGCATTTCAACTAAAGCATAATCTCCTTCATACGTATACTGATCCAGCACTCGATGTGAGTAAATCAGTGTCCGGTCTAAATCACTGGCAAACGCACTTGTCTTCATGACGTCTGCTCCAGCGGACGAATGAGTCCACAGCACGTATAGGACATATTGGCATATTCAATGACAGGAACGCCTCTGTCCTCTGCCAGAAGCAAAATATGCTTTAGCTTCTCCTGAGACCCAGGCTGTATCAAGATTTTCCAAGGGATTCTTCTCAGCAGCACACGGGTCGTCTCACCAACACCCGGCTTAATCAAATGGGTATTTTCAATTTGAAACTCCTGACCGATCGCTTCAATGGACGCCATCCCCCGCCAATCCGCAGGCATTCCTTGCGCGAGGATGGTCTCTGCTTTCTCTTCTACATTTGGTTCGAGGCTAGAAAATGCTTCTTCGATTGTATCCACATACAGATTGGACACATCCTCTTCAAGCAGCTCTTCATAATATTTTGCCCCATGGAAATCATCGGCATTGATCCAGCGGTTGTTTAGTACCGTACGACTAACAAGTCCAGATACAGTCGAATTCAGGCAAGCACTTGGAATGAGAAAGTCCTCTCTCGTTCCGTAGACATGTGTACAATAGCCAGGATCAGCGAGTACAGCTAGTTCACTAGAAAGACGAATACCGTACTTTCTTTCAAAATCAATCACCGCTTTTTGGAGCTCTCTCGAAATCGCACCTTTTCCGGTCCATCCATCAATAAAGGCAATCTCATAGCCCGGATGTTCCTTGAGCATATAATGTAGCGCATTCTCATCTATTCCTCGATCACGAATAATCGAGATGCTGTAATGAGGCAGTTCAAGACCATATGTCTTTCGAATATATCGTTTGATGAGTACCCCGATCGGCGTTCCCGCTCTAGCCAAACTGCAAAGCACCGTTTGGAAGCCTCGCTTTTTCACAATCTGTTCTGCTACAACAGCTACTGCTTCTGCTACCTTCTCCTTACTTTCTTTCAGAGATTCATAGAATAAATCCATATAAGATTCGGTTGGTTTATATTCAATCGGCAGCATTTCTGAATAATGCGCACCACTCTGAATCGAACGCTCCCGCTCCTCTGTACTTTTCTCCATCTCAATGGATGATAAATCTTTGAGTAAGAAGGTTACATCCTGCTCTGGATAGCTTCCCATCTTTGTATACACATTAGCCATTCACCTTCACCTCGTCTGATAAAGTCACAATATGCACATGCTTCACATGCCGCTCGGCAAATAAATGAACAAGCGGAAGCAATGCCTCCTGAGAGACCTTTTTCTCAAAGAAGAGAAATACATCATCGTATTGACCTTTTGGTATGTTGTACACGTAGTGCTGAATTCGAGCATCCTCTGGACTCACAAAGGTGAACCCATTTTGAACAGCGTATCCATCCTTTTCAACGGGATGAATTGGGCTTCTCGTCGTTGAATGAAAGAGAACACCTTCTCCCATATGTGCAGCCACTCTCATCGGTACATACATCAGTTCACCTGTTCCTAAACAAAGTGTCTGCTTTCCTTTGCGTTCCTTCTTCAGTTTCAGTCCAGCCTCTGCAGCTGCTTGGTCGATGGCTGCCGTATCTGCTGCGTTTAAACCAAAACGACCCGTTTCATGTATATATGGCGAATGACCAGCCGAATTGGTTGCATGAGAACGTGCATACGGCTTTTGCTGAAAGAAGGATTGAAGGGAGTGAACAGAGAGACTTGGCAGATCCTTTTGCTCAGCTATCTTATACGAATAAGCTGGTTCATCCAGCGTTTTGCCTCGAAAGAGCATTTGCCCTTTTAATAAAGACAATGAGGTGATGTGAATACCAAGCTCCTTTTCAAGCTCACACATGGCTTTCTCGTGCTCCTCTGTCCGCCAGTCTAAAATAGAAAGAATCGTGTAAGAATGCCGTGGGTGCTTTGCATGAAGGTCCCGAATGATATTGATATTCGTACGGCCTGTCGTGACTTCATCATCTACTAGCACGATGGGACGGTCTGTGCGAAGTAATGCTTCGTCTGCATAACAAAGCTGATCCGTTGCATGCGAATGCTCTTCTTCAAATACCAATGAAGGATCAAGATCCAGCAGCTGTTCACGTGTCGTATGAATGTAAGATGCTCCTTCTAATACGTCATACACACCGTGACCAAGAGCTGTGGCTGTTTCTGCAAAGCCGATCACGATCGGCTGTTTTCCTATTGAAAGCTTCTCTTTTTTGAGCGCTTCGTAGGCTTTAGTTAATACCGTGTGGTCATCCGTCTTGAGTGCTTCTACTAAAAGCTCTTGATGCGGAAACGTCTTGCCTGTTTGCTCTTTGGCATACGCCATGGCTAAAAGACCCGAGACAAGGAGCGGTTTTACTGGATGAACAGGAATGTGCTTACCGAGCACCTTACTAACGAATAAAAAGGCTCTTTTTTTGTTCACCCTTGCTGCCATGTCAAAGAGATGCTCTTTTTCTAGCTGAAGCGCACCTTCTTTGAGAACAAGCTCAACTTCCATATGTTCCAAGATGCTCAGCGTATGCGGCTTCTGCTTCTGTGAGTATGTCGATATAGCTTCTATTTTCATGAAACACCCCGTAAATATCTGACTTCATTATAATGTGCTCTGCCCATCTGTAATGGGGCTTCGTTTCATTCATTTTATTAGAGAAGGTACTCTTCATTACGCCAACTGTGCCGTCTGCATGTTCAAGAATGCTTAATGCATCCATATACTCTTCCTTCGTTACAACATACATGCTTTGAACCGGCTTGAGATGTGTTGGATGAATGACCGTCTTTCCATGAATGCCGTTAGCCACATCGAGTTTTGTCTCCTTGAGTAAACCTTGTACGTCATCAAATTCAGATGAAGACGATTCACCACTCTTATGAGAAAGTGCCCGGATGAATGGCTTTTGTTCCTTTCGTGCAGGGCCAAAATGCTCCCACACAGCACCTGATACCACAAAGGAACGGCCAAAATAATTGGTGATATCTGTGATCAAATCAGCAATCAAATTAATCTCATAAATGGTCGTGTTACGATCACGGCGAATTCCGTACAAACCGCAAAGATCCGTTGCCCCAATGCGAATATTCAAAATATATTCTTCGTCATTCAGCAAGATCTGCTTTAACTCTGACAACACCGTATATCTTGTTTCTTTTTCTAGTAAATCGGGTGTTTCCAAAATGGGCATCCCATAAAGGGTTGTCTGCGTTTGGGACGATGCCTGTTTCAGACTGTCCAAATAATCCTTCGCATTATGAACCGAGCACTTCGGGAACACAAAACCGGTAAGTAATTGAAGAGAGGAACCGAGCAAGTCTGCCATTTTGAGCAGCTGTTTCGGCGAACGAACGCGAATAAATATAAGAGGCAAATGTTCAGCCGTTTCAGGCGCATGCGTGACTTTCTCTTTGAGACTGGCCAATTGTGCCACTAGATTCTGTTCAGCCATGTCCACTTCTTGATCACCGATGGCATCCTCCAAGCAAAATACAACAGAGCAAAGCGCTTCATATTTCTGCGACAGCAGCATATCTGCTATATCTTGTCTTGTCGCAGGCATATACAAAGTAGCACCTAATGCATGCGCAAGTACATGCCTCGGTGTCAGTGAATGCATCGCCCCCGGCCGCTTGAAAAAAAGATCGTGCTGCATCGCCTCTGATAAAAATCGAAAATACCGCATGCTGTGCCACCTCCTGTTGTTTAGAGAAAATAAATAAATGACCTGATGATTCAAAAAAGGATGGAGCCGCTAGTCAACTCCATTCCTTTTTGATCGTCCTATTCTTCTTTTGAAGCCGCAGCTTCGTTTGTCACATCTTGATGTTTCTTCTTATTGATTTTATGAACAATAAACGTCCCGATAAATGCTAGGATAATAATCGCAAAGAATGCGACATGCGGAATTTCAATATGAGCAGCACTTAAGCCCATTTTGATGGCAATAATTCCAATGAGAATAAACGCTGTATTCTCAAGCTCTGGAACACGGTCAATGAGGACAAGGAATAACTGTGCCACTGTACGCATCATGAGAATTCCAAGCATTCCGCCTAATAGCAGAATCCATACTTCCTCAGATACAGCGAATGCCGCAAGAATACTGTCCACCGAGAAGGCAAGGTCCATAATTTCCACAGAAATAACGGTTGCCCAAAACACGCCAAATACACGAATCATCCAGCCTTCTTTTTTCAATTCCTTCGCTTCGTCATCGCCGTCACCTAACCAGAAGTGCTTAATGACAAGCCATGCTAAATATGCAGCTCCGAGAACCTTAATCCACCAAAACTTAATAAGCAGCATCCCTACGCCAATGAATAGAAAACGGAAGAAATAAGCGCCAATTAATCCGTAGGTTAATGCCTTTTTACGCTGCTTTTCTGGTAAATGTTTCACCATGACAGCTAATACAAGTGCGTTATCTGCTGATAACAATCCTTCAAGCACAACAAGGGTCCCAATGAGCCCCCAAGAGACAGGGTTTGTTAATACCTCTGCCCACATATGCCAATCAAAAAACGAGGCATACGTGTCCAACATATGTTTCAAAATATCCAACTGGTTTTCCTCCTATAAGTGTAGAAGCATCAGCAGGCTTTCGCCTGCTGTTATTCTTGATCGCTGTTTCTTTCTCACTTTGGAAAAGGCCCTCAAATGAGTCATTGGCAGCGCCTCTTGAATTTTGTTTCTCTCGTTTATACTTCTAACCCATAATTTTGACAAAGAGCTGCAAGTCCGCCAGAGAATCCGCTTCCGATCGCGTTAAACTTCCAATCGCTTTCGTGTCGGTACAATTCACACACTACGACAGCCGTTTCAATTGAGAAGTCTTCCCCTAAATCAAAGCGAATCAATTCTTCCCCGCCCTCTTCATTTACAACACGAACAAACGCATTTGAGACTTGTCCAAAATTCTGGCTGCGCGTCTCTGCATCATGAATCGTCACTGTAATTCCGATACGATCAATGTTAGCAGGAATTTTTGAGAAATCAACGAGAATTTGCTCGTCATCTCCATCTCCTTCACCGGTCCGGTTATCACCTGTATGAGTGACACTGCCGCTTGGGTGCTGAAGGTTATTATAGAAAACAAAATCTGTGTCTTGCTGACAACGATTGTTTGCATCCACTAAGAATGCCGAAGCGTCCAAATCAAATTCGGCTCCGCCAGAATATTTATTCGTATCCCAGCCAAGACCAATCATCACTTTCGTCAGCCCTGGGTTGGTTTTTGTTAAATCGACACGTTGTCCTTTTGAAAGCTGAATCGCCATATTCGTCCCTCTCCTGTCTCCTGAAAATATAAAACTAGCCGTTACCCGATATCTAAACCGAAGTCCGTTGCAATGCGGGCAAGTCCGCCTTGATAGCCCGATCCGACAGCTGAGAATTTCCATTCCCCGCCATGACGGTATAATTCACCTACAATAATCGCTGTCTCGATGGAGAAGTCCTCTGCCAAATCGTATCGAATCAGTTCTTCATTTGATGCCGCATTTAAAATACGCACATATGCGTTCGTGACTTGTCCGAAATTTTGACTGCGCGCTTCCGCATCATGAATCGTAATGACAAATGAAATCTTCTCAATACTCGCTGGTACAGCTGATAAGTCGATATTGACCTGCTCGTCATCTCCGTCGCCTTCACCAGTGCGGTTATCGCCTGTATGTACGACACTGCCGCCTCCGCCAGTTGTTTGATTGTAAAAGACAAAATCCGATGGAGAGCTTGCCTTACCTGCCGCATCTAAAAGAAATACACTTGCGTCTAGATCAAAGTCATGTCCGCCGTCATACTTATTGACGTCCCAGCCAAGACCGACGACCACTTTTGTTAAACCTGGATTTGTTTTTGTTAAATCAATTTTTTGACCTTTCGCTAAAGAAATTCCCACTAGGAACCTCTCCCTTCTAATTAAATGTAGTTTCTCGTAATATCGGCAAGCTTCGCATCATTTGTACCGTCCCCAACAGCCGCAAACTTCCACTCATTCTCGTGACGATAAAGCTCTCCGACGATTAATGATGTTTTCCCTGCATACTCATCTTTTAAATTATACTTCACTAATTCTTGATTGTTTGAACGATCAACGATGCGAATGTACGCATTTTGAATCATACCAAAATGCTGATTTCTTCTAAGTGCATCATAGATGTTCACAACAAACACCAATTTATTCACATTGCCCGGCACCTTGCTCAAGTTGACGAGGACTTGTTCATCATCTCCGTCTCCTTCACCAGTCAGGTTGTCACCTGTATGCTCGACACTGCCGCATTTGCTTTTCAAGTTGCCAAAATAAATCAAATCTTTATTTTCCGTAAATTTATCATTTTTCAGCATGAGCACTGAAGCATCACAATCAATATCAGCGCCGCCTCCGCCGCCAAACAGCTTTCCTAAAAATCCGCCGCCTTGTGATACAGGGTCCCAGCCAAGTCCAACAAGAATATTCGTTAGCCCTGCTTTGCCTTTTGTTAAATCAATACGTTGACCTTTTTCTAATGTAATCGCCAAATCAATCACTCCTCCAGCATAATAAAAATCTATTTATTAAGCGATGGACCCTATTAAAATCATCATACATGAAAATTCGACAAAATTCATGAAATGACATTGGAGCCTCTTACTCTTTTTTCTATTTACTAGTATATACGATCTACGTTCAAGATAGGTTTCAAACAGATGATATTTTTTTAACGAAAGATCCATGTTGAAAATGGTTCATGTCGTAAATGAAGTGTTTCATGTGAAACATTGTCGAAAATTCTCGTCCACAGCTCTTGCTGATAAATAACGTATTGATGTGTTTTCGTATGTTGATATAGAAAAGATAAAGCATGAAATCAAAGGATAAACCCTTTCGTTTCCTTCTATTCAAGGATTTCTTTATACTGAAATGAAGAACATTGACCGTGTAAATGAAAGGATGTTGATGATGCCATCACTTCACATATTAGATCAAGTCGCTATTCCTAAAGGTCAGACAGCGCAAAAGACATTGATTCACACAACGCAGCTGGCTCAACTTGCGGAAACTCTTGGGTATGAGCGTTATTGGTTTGCTGAACACCACAGCACAAGAGGGCTCGCTAGTACAGCACCTGAAATATTAATGGCACATATCGCCGCTCATACATCGACCTTACGTACCGGGTCTGGCGGCATTTTACTTCCGCAGTACAGCCCCTTTAAAGTAGCAGAGGTCACGCGGCAGCTTGAGGCTCTGTATCCTGGACGAATAGAAATCGGTGTAGGCAAATCTCCGGGCGGGATTGAAAGGACGAGACTTGCTTTGACAGACGGCGTGCATAAAGATCTATCTCAGTTTGACCGCCAGCTGAAGGATCTTCTATTTTACTTATCAGACAGCCTGCCTTCTAGGCACCCGCATGCAGGAGTCAAAGCTTCTCCGCTTGTTGATGCTCATCCGCCGGTTTGGCTACTTGGTCTCGGAGAAAATAGTGCCGTGCAGGCAGCGGAACTTGGGATCAACTATATTTTTGGTCACTTTATCCACCCTGCACGCGGCAAACAAGCATTTGAGACGTATCGGTCTCACTTTTCTCCATCTGTCTTTTCCACCCAGCCGCACGCTATGTTTGCCGTGTTTGTCATTTGTGGTGAAACCGATGAAGAGGCCGAACGGATCGCCAGCAGTACAGATTTATGGCTGCTGCGTGTTGAAAAAGGACTGGACAGCCGCGTCCCTTCTATAGAAGAAGCCAGTACCTATCACTACACCACGCAGGAAAAGAAAAAAGTGTTACAAAACCGCCAGCGGATGATCGTCGGCTCAAAGGCAACGGTGAAAGAGCAATTACTTAGCTTGATGGACCGCTATCAAACGGATGACATCATGATTCTAAACAATTCATTTGATCCGATAGAAAAACAGCGCTCCTTCAAACGAATCGCCGAATTATTTTGAAGCCAATTCCCTTGGCTTCTTTTTTACATTGTCATAAAAAATGGGAAATGTAACATCAAGATGTCAAAATCCTTCCGCCTGTCATCTGATCGCAACTGTGTCTTCTAATCGTTAGCGAACTGTAAACGCATAAGGGGTGTACCTTTTATATAGTAGAGGTACATATGAAAGACCCGTTTACGACGCTAGAAGGAAGGAGATGACAGGCCATGAATAAGAGACTCGAATGGGTCGATGCGGCTAAAGGGATCGGTATTCTGCTCGTGGTCATGGCGCATGTGCCCATTCCAGATTCGTTAAAGCAATTCATTTACTCTTTTCATATGCCGCTTTTCTTTTTACTATCCGGCATGATGTTTCGATCATCCTCACTCCCTGCTCTGTCATTTATTCAGAAGAAAGCCAAGAGCTTACTCTTGCCCTATCTCTATTTCTCCATCATTACGTATGTTTTTTGGTTCACCGTTACTCGTTTTTTTGCCTTTAAGGGACAAACGGATATTGACCCTTTCGTTCCGTTTACAGGTATTTTTATATCCAATGCAGATGAAGCTAGACTCACGCATAACCCAGCCATCTGGTTTTTAACGACACTCTTTTTAGTGGAAATGATCTTTTTCTTTATGCACCGTCTGACAAAAGGGAAACCTGCTGTCTTGATCTTACTGACCGTCCTTTGCGGAGGTGCTGGATATGCCTCTACCTTGCTTTTAGACCAAAGTCTACCGTGGAATGCCAATGTCGCCTTGACGGCTGTTGTGTTTTATTCAATTGGCTTTTTGGCAAAGCAATGGTTTGTGGAATTAAAGACAGACCCAACCCTTCTTCTATGTACAGGTCTGCTTGTACTGACGGCTTACATGCAAAGCTTTAATTCACGAATCGATATGCGCGTGAATGACTATGGTGATCTTTTTCTTTTCTATGCATGTGCACTGCTCGGTTCAGCTGCCGTGATTTATTTAAGTTTTAAATTCAAAACGTCCCCTATTTTGACGTATCTCGGTCGAAATTCCATTGTGATTCTCGTCTTGCAGTTTGCCGGCATCGATATCATGAAAGCACTTGTTTATTATGGACTTGGCATCAGTATTGCAGATACAGCGCAGCTTTCTTGGACTCTCTTTTACACGATCGGAACATTGCTGCTCATGGTGCCGTGTATCTCCTTCCTAAGCAAATACCCGATGCTACTCGGCAAACCAGCCAAAGCCGCACACCGCTACGAACAAAAAACATCCGCCGGCTGATTGGGCGGATGTTTTTTGGATTAATCATTGATTTGAGAAGGGTAAAGCGTCATTCCTCCATCTACAAATAAAGTGGTGCCTGTGATATACGAAGCTTCCTTTGATACGAGGAATGCAGCGGCTGACCCAATCTCCTTCGGTTCACCAAATGCTCTCATCGGAATCTTTTCAAGCTGCTTTTGTTTTTTCTGTTCATCCTGCAAATCATCATTCGATTCGGTCGCCATTGTACCTGGTGCAATCGCATTGATCCGAATACCTGCTTCCGCATAATCAAGAGCCAGCGTTTTTGTCATCATGTTCATTCCGCCTTTGGAAGTGGAATAGTGAACATTGAACGGGCGCGGTATTTCCTGATGAACACTGGATATATTTAAAATCGATCCTTTGATGTCATGCTCCATCATATAGGCGATTGCAGCCTTTGCCCCTAAAAAGGCGCCTGTAATATTCACATCAATGACTTTTTGCCATTGCTCGAGCGTCATCTCATGCGGCATCGCTTCTTCGCCGTTAAAGCCTGAATTGTTGACGAATACATCGACTGTTCCGAAATGCTCCAGTGCTGTATCCATGATGGATTGAATTCCTTCCTCTTCGGAGACATCTGCGTGTACTTTCACCGCCCTACCTCCGCGCTGCTGAATGGCTTGGACCGTTTCTTCAGCACCCTCTTCATCACCTTTATAGTTCACAACCACATTCATCTGCTCTTGTCCAAATCGTAATGCGATGGCTTGTCCGATTCCTTTTGAAGAACCTGTGACAATGGCGGTTTTTCCTTTTAAATCTTGATACATCTTTATTTCCTCCTATCACGTGCTTCATCTAGTTGATACAAAATGGTTACCCATTTTGAAAAAAAGAAAAACACAATCCTCTGCAATCGTTGACTAAGAGGATTGTGCTGTTCATCAAGCTAAAAGGTGTTATAGACATTTTCACATGTTTCAGCGGTTGGTTGATAAAAGCAATGAGACTTATACCTTGCCACAAACGGCTGATTGTACCAAGTCGGTGGACAATTACCAGGCGGCTTAAAATACCAAAGGCTGAATTTTGCTGGCCAAAATCGTTCTCCGTTAATATTCCTCCGTGCAAGTGTTTTTTCTGTTTCTCGTGCTCGTTGATAAAAATAACCATGCGTGACTGCTTCAAATGCATGCTCCTGATAAATCATTTGTGGAATCGTACGCAGCCCTTTAAAGTCAGAGCAGTTGGCACGCAACCGGTTGATGCCCACATTTCCTACAAGCAGCATCCCTTGCTTCCCTTCACCTTCTGCCTCCGCTCTCAGCAGTCTGGCCATGAGGTCAATATCAGAGCTTGTCGCTCTTACCACTGCCATACATCCACCTCCATTCGTTTCTCTTTTATTTTATGTAGGGTTTCTGTGTAGATGACTGCCATTTTGAAGGGAAAAGACACATTCCGTGTCGAGAGCCTGTCTAAACACCTCAACATTTTGCTGGACATGTGTCTCTCTGCCAACAACACACAAACCTAGTGATCATGCACATTACAGGAAAAAATATTCATTACTATAGACTCACTTACAAGTCATAAAAATCCTTCTAATTGCGACACCATCATCAAAAACAGTCATTTGAACCTATTCAACAATCCGACTCAAAACCTTAAAATATAAAATGTTGAGTTTTTATAGGAGATATCAAATCATAATTTACAAGTTTCTCCTTTCAACTTAGTGTCATTTTTACTATTTGAAGCTGTGCAACCTAAGAAACGCACTGAAGTATTGACAGTACTTTCGCTTCATTCTACAGTAAAAAACATACAGTATTTTTCTTTTTGTGCAAAAAGAACGATATGAACTAAAGATTTCCAATGAAATTCATCATAAACCCGAGGAGGAAAACACGTCATGTTTAAAAAGAAATTATCCCTGTTTCTTCTGATCTTATGTGTCACTGTTGTCGCTGCTGCTTGTAGTGGTGGAAAAGAAAAGTCAGCTACGAAGGAAAAAGATACAAAATCCCTTGATGCAGCAGAGGTAAAGGTAGAAAGTGCTGAGTACACATTACCACCTCAATACGATACATCTGTACAGGATGATCAGTATGTACTAAAAGTAAACGTATCTGTAAAAAATATCAGCAAAGAGCCTCTAAACGTTGATAAAAGCAACTTCACTCTTTACCAAGATGACTCACAGGTGTCTACGATCTCTCCAGATGACTACAACGAAGTATTATCTTCAAGCTCTCTAAATGCAGACAAAGTATCAAAAGGCGGTCTTTTCTTTGTTGTTGACAAAGAAAAAGACTATCAGCTTGTGTACACAGAGCCAGGTAGTGGTTCTAAAAAAGATGACAAAACACTAGAATTCGATATTAAAGGTAAAGACTTAATGAAAAAAGCAGATACACTTCAAGCATCTGCAAAAGCCCTTTCTTCTTATATTGATGTCATGATTTTTGGTAAGAATAACGACGAATTCGAAAAACTAACAGGTGATAACAAATCAACTGTTGTCAACCAATTTGATAAATCATTCAAACAAGGCTACATCACGTCATCAGGTATTTCTTCTAGCTCAGCGAAGGACGAAAACCTTGATAAGCTTCTAAAAGCTGTGAAAGAAACATTAGCTGAAAAATCAAAAGTATCAACAAAAACAAAAGCCATCAGTGGTGATAAAGCCGTTGTGACTGTAACTCTTACACCAATTGATGCAAGCCCGCTTGTCGATCGTTTAAAAGAAAAAGCGACTGAGTTCTACAGCAAAAACCGTACTGCGTCTTATGATGAAGCACAAAAATATTTACTCTCGATCTACCCAGAAGAGTTCAAAAAATTAGGACCTTCCTCTTCTGAAGAAACAGTAGAAGTCAACATGAAGAAAAATGACATCGACCAATGGAAACTTGATTTGAACGATTACAAAACAAGCTCATTAGTTGAAAAGTTCATCAAGAACTAATGAAAAACCCCCGATGCCGGGGGTTTTTTCTTATCGTTTTTTGTTTGATCCCTATATTTAATTCCGAATTACAGCCAAGAAAGTAAGATACGGTCTATTATGAAGGAGTTTCTTTTACAGCTTCATACTCTTTTATCACCTCAACCGGATCAACCGCATCCTCCTCTTGTACGTATTCCTCTACATAAGGATCCATTAATTTCTCAAACTTTTGCTCATCGTCTACTAAAGCAACATACGTTTCATATCCTTCAAAATCAGATGGATATAAATGTGCAACGGAACTACCCGTTTCTAATGCCTCATCTATCGCTTTTCTTAATTCCAATAACCCTTTCCTGTTTCCCAAAATAAAAGCTTCAAAATGGTGTGTTTGTTGAGCATATATATTACATAGCTCTAGCACATCATCGTCTTCTGTTTGATAAGACATAAACGAATCACCTCTTTAAATAAATTAGGATAATAATGTAAGTTCCCCCTTCCATTATGCCATTCCTTTCACCCGATCGTGAATCTCTTTTATATAAATCTCTGGATATAAAAAACTTGCAGATAAAATCTACAAGTTTTTACTTTCTTTATTTTGCAAGCATCCACTTTTCTTTCATAAACAAGCTTCTCACGATGACAAACAAGATGACGACTGCGAGGGCTGAGGAGCCGAGTGTCAGAGTGACGGCCATCGGATCGATGATGCCAAACATCAATTGCTTACAGAGCGCATGAATATTGAGGAATGGGACAGCAAAGTAATACGTATCTAGCTGCGTAGCACCTGCTCTCATGGTAAAGAACATTGGGATCACACCTAATGTAATGATCATGGACATGTACGATTGCGCTTCTTTCACTGAGCTTGAAACGACACTGAGTAGCAGTTCAATCATGGATACCATGAAGGAGAAGATGATAAGCGCCGCAAACATGACGGCGATAATGCTCCACATTTGATCACCAAAGTTCAGTGCTTGTTTTAGCTTTTCTGTAAAGAGCAGCGTGGATAAAAGCAGCATGCCGATCGCCACAATTCCACTTAAAATCCCGAACATGGAGACAGCCAGCCATTTTCCGATGAGAATTTGGAGTCTGCTGGCAGGTGTCAGGAACAACGCTTCAATGGATTTTCGGTCTTTTTCACCCGCTACAATATCAAGCGCAGCTGGCAAAGCACCTGAGATGACGGAGGTCACCAAAATCATTGGAAGAAGAATCGACAAAAGCATAGAGGTCATGCCATTTTCTCCTTCTTCGCCCTCTTCTACATCAACAGCCTGCACCTGAAATGGGTGAACAACAGATGTATTGATTTGATCAGCGGCTAAACGCTTTTCTACGACTTGGTTTTGATACTGCTCCAATAAGGATTGCAGCATTTGAACCGCGATGACCGAATCATCATCTGTTGTATACCCATGAATTTTAATTGCAAATGATTGTTGATGCTGAAGCATGTCGTCTGCCTCTTTCGGCATTTCCAGGTAAGCATTCGCCTTTCCATCTTTGACAGCTTGCTGCGGGTCATCAAAAGTTTCAAGTGTGAGGTTTTTGACCTCTTTGATCATTTGATTCATTTCAGTTGGAAGCTGTTCATTCACTGCGACCGTATAGGTTTCATCTCCTGGATCTGCAATCATGCTTTCATAAAAGAACACCAATCCAAGCATCGTCAAAAGAGGAATCAGCACTGTTAAGAGTAGCGTTTTTCGGTCTCTTAGCGCATCTGTCATTTCTTTTAAAAATACGGTTTTCCACATTATGAAATCCCCCTAGCGAGCTTCGACATAAAGATATAGTTCAAGTCATCACTTTGTTCCTGTGTATATAATTCTGGAAGTGTCCCTTTATACACAAGCTCTCCTTGATGAATCATCATGACACTGTCACAAAGCTGGCTGACTTCTTCCATGATGTGGCTTGAAAAAAGGATGGTTTTATTTTGCTGCTTGAGCTGATGAATAAAGTCTCTGAAAATATTACTTGATGTGATATCCAAGCCTGTTGTCGGCTCATCAAATAAAATAATGTCAGGATCATGAATCAAGGTTCTGGCAATCGCCACCTTTTGTTTCATTCCTCTTGAGAATCCTTTCACCTTGCGATCCATGTATTGTCTCATCCCAAAACGCTTTGCCAAATCCTCTATTCTTGCTTTGATTTCATGCTGATCTAAGCCATACAATTTGCCAAAGTATTCAAGGTTTTCTCGTGCCGTCAAACGATCGTAAAGCCCCGTCTCACCGCCAAACAAGACACCAATTCGCTTTTTCACTTCTGTTGATTCTTTCACCGTATCAAAGCCTGCGACAGTGACTGTTCCGTGCGTAGGTTCTAACAATGTGGCGACGGCGCGTAATAATGTGGTTTTCCCTGCACCATTTTCTCCTAGGATGCCAACGACTTCCCCTTCCTTCACGGAAAACGTCATATGTTTCATCGCTTTTACAACCTTTTTCTTATCTTTAAACCAGCAGCTGCAATCGCTGAGAGTAATCATGTGGTTCGCCCCTTTCAACTTTCTAAGTCTATGATAGAAAAAATGACGCTTCCCTGACATAAAAATGTCGCGAAACGTCCTTTTTCTGTCTTGAAATGATCTATTTTAAAAAACAAATGGTAAAATAGACAAATAATAAGAAGAGTCATAGGTGATTTTTATGATAAAAGTAGGTCTCGTTGATGATTACCGAGTAGATTTAGAAAAGCTGCATGCCATTGTAGGCAGAATGGAGGCTGTGGAGATTGTCTTTGTCACGCAGTCAGCAGAGGATGCCTATGAGAAGGTCAAACAAGGAGACATTGATCTGTTGTTTGCAGACATTGAAATGCCCGGAATGTCCGGTTATGAACTAGCGGACCTCATTCACTCTCACGCACTGAATGTCGATGTTGTATTTGTGACAGGAAACAGCGGATATGCGGTCCATGCGTTTGATTTGAATGTACATGATTATATTATGAAGCCCTACCATGCCGATCGAATCGCCAAATCCTTAGAGCGCTACAAGTCAACCAAGCAGGAGAAAAGCATTCATGGACGGCTTCTCATTAAGCAGCAGTCAGATATTCATGTGCTGCAAAAGAAGGATGTCATTTTTGTTGAGCGAACAGGCAGGTCAACCACCATTGTCACAACAACAGGAGATATCCAGACATATCAGACATTAAACGAGTTAAAGGGCGATCTAGCTGAAAAAGATTTTATCCGCTCTCACCGATCGTTTATCATCAATATTCATTACATTAAGAACTTCTCGGCGTATGCTAAAAATTCATTTATCGTATCTTTTGAAGGTACAGATAAAAAAGCCATGATGACCAAGCAGCAATTAGAATACTTTAAGAAATACTATTTTTAAGGAGAACGAACGTGAACGCTTTCTATCTTGGATTCCGCATGTATGCTCTCATATGGCTAGGTCTTGCGTTTCATGCAGCTGCTGAAGCTATTCTGCCGCTATCATCAGGAGTGCTGTGGCTCCTCACTTTTTGTGTGATTTGTCTTTATACATTTTTCATATACAAAAGGTTTTTGCCTCATGTGAGTGGTTATGTGATGTTGGGCGCTTTTGTGCTCTTTACCTGTGCAGGTCTTTCCCTTTTTCTGACGCAAGGAAATGGCTGGAGCTCTCTTTTGGCTTTTGTGATCATCATGACAACAGATATCCTTGCATTGAAGATGATGCATACGGAGAGACGATTAAACGGGCGGCTTCAAGAGCTGATCAACGCAGAATCAAGAACCAATGAATTGCTGCTTGAGCTGCGCAGTAAACATCATGAAACAGCTAGACATTTAAATGCCTTTTCCGCGTCAAACGAAGAGCATGAGATCAAGGATTTGATTCAGCAATACGTGAAACATTTCCCTTGGATGAAAGGAGAAAATGCTTATTTGGCCTCAACTCTGCATTCCTTTTTCCAACGGGCTGAAAAAGAGGACATTGCCCTTTCTCTAGACCTTCAAGCACCTTTTTCATCGCTTCCCTTTTCTAAGGCGGATCAGGTTAGTTTCACTGGCAACTTGCTTGATAATGCCTTAGACGCAGCGATTGAAGCGAAGCAAGCCGGAAAAGAGGGCAGCATCTCGATTGCGACCTCTATTCGGAGCGGGCTCTTTTTAATCCATTGTGAAAACAGCACAAAAGGAATGGAAAAACACGTGTTAGACCATTTGTTCAAAAACTTTGGCCGCTCGACAAAAGGCGGAGATCATCAAGGAATGGGGACGTATATCATTCATCAGCTTGTTGAAAAGGCAGACGGTGCTCTTGATTTCACATACCGTTCTCCACATTTGCGGCTTGTCATCAAAATCCCCCTCACGATGTCATAAAAAAAAGGTGCAGCTAAGCACCTTTTTTATTAAGAGAAAATGTGGTCAATTTGATTGATTTCCTCTTTTGTTAATTGAACTTCGTTTGTTTTTAAGTTTTGCTGAACTTGCTCAGCTCGTTTTGCACCTGGAATAATGGCGTCGATGCCGTCCTGTGCTAAAAGCCAAGCGAGTGCGACGTGTGCCGTTTCGGCGTTCTTTGATTGTGCAATTGCCTTTAGCTTGTCTACTTTTTCGAGGTTTTGAAGGAACGCCTCGCCTTGGAAAAGCGGATCTTTTGCTCGAATATCATCAAATGTCGCATCCTTCGTAAATTTCCCAGTCAACAAGCCTGATGCCAATGGGAAATACGGAATAAAGGAAATACGATGCTCGACGCAGTATGGGAGAAGATCCTGCTCTGCCTCACGTTTCAGCAAAGAATACTCCGACTGAAGCACATCTAAGTAGCCATCTCGATTAAAGGCTTGAAGCTGTTCAAAATCAAGGTTAGATGCACCAATGGCCCTGATTTTCCCTTCATCCTTCAATTCCTTTAATGTGCCTGCTACTTCTTCCAGCGGCGTCCGGCCGTCTGGGAAATGCATATAGTATAAATCAATATAATCTGTTTGCAGTCGTTTCAGGCTATGTTCGACCTGCTCTCTTAAAAAGTCCCGGCTGTTATCCAATTCAATTTGTCCGTTTACTTCTTTATGAGCCCCCTTTGTCGCAAGGACAAGGTTTTCTCTACCGCCTCTTTTGGCAATAATCTCACCGATCAATTCCTCTGAACGGCCCAGCCCATAAATAAAAGCAGAATCTAAGAAATTGACACCTTGATCAAGAGCTGTCTCCACAAGCTCTCGTCCGGCATCTTCACTCAGGTTGGGGAACAAATTATGTCCACCTACCGCATTCGTACCAAGCCCTATCGGATTCACCTGTAAATTAGTTCGTCCAAGCGTTACCTTTTTCAAAAGCTCATCTCCCTTATCTGCTTAATCATCCTTATTTTCCCATGAATCCTTTTCAACATTCAAGTATCCTGCTCTCTGAAGCACAAACACCCTCACTTCAAGATTTTTACGTAAAAAACATTTAAAACCGATAATAAATCTACAAATTAATTCTTATTGACCGGTATATTAGACTCACAAATTTCCTTTTATTATTGATTTTTGTGTAAATCCCTTTCAAAGATAGGGACTAAAACCTATTCCTCATCATGATCGAATTTCGATAGAATGAAAAGTACACATCGTCATAAGGAGATTTTCCCCTGTAACACCCGAATATACCATTCTATCTGTTTCTTTTTTCATAGTCAGATAGCGGGAATGAAATGACGAAAGAAAAGCAAAGGAGCATCAACTGTGAATCTTAAAAAAATAAGCGCACTCCTCATGATTTCATTCGTGATGATCATCTCTGCAGCTTGCCAGAGCTCAGCCAAATCAAGCAACGCTGATCAAAAATCAACAAAAACAGCAGAGGTAAAAGTCGATAGCTACGAATATACGTTACCAGAAGACTCAACAACTACGCTTAGAGACAATGAATTGGTGCTAAAAGTCAACCTGACGATTACAAATAAAGGTGACAAAGCTCTATCATTATATAGCTCTGACTTCTCCCTTTATCAGGATGATGCCAAAGTATCTGATTTAAAATTTTACGGCAGTAAAGACCGTCTTGACCTCGGTTCATTGAACAAAGGCAAATCTCAATCAGGTGCTCTTTATTTCCTTGTAGACAAAGGGAAAAGATATCAGTTCGTTTACCAAGACAGCATCAAGAAAAACAGTGATTCGATCGAAATCGACCTAGATGGAAACAAAATACTTGATACAGCGAAAAAGCTGGATAACCCTGCAAAGGCGCTTTCCGCTTATACTGATATCATTGTCTTTGACAAAAAGAACGATCAATTTGCAGATTTAACGGGCGACAACCAATCCGATGTCGTGAATAAATACCACGACATGTTCGTAAAAGACTTCAAAAGAAGCGCCGGAATGTACGGCAATGAAGTAAGTGACCGTGATATTCTGTCTATGTACAAACGGATTCAAGACACCATGAAGGATAAAACCAAAGTAGAAACAAGTGTAAAAACCATCTCTAATGACGAGGCGAAGGTTGTCGCTCAAGTAACAGGCATTGATGCTTCTAACTTAAAAGACAAGCTAGACAAGCAAAGAGATGAGTTTTACAACGGCAAGATCCGCTCTAAAGAAGAATTGTATAAGAAAAGCTTAAACTTGTACGCATCTGAATTCGAGAAGCTTCCTCCAGTCTCCAGCCCGGCTGAATACGAAGTGAAAATGAAACGTAATGGGGATGGTCAGTGGAAAATTGACCTTAACGATTACAATACATCGCAGTACATGAGCGGTTTTATTAAAACAAGATAATCATGAACTAAAAAAGACGCTGGCCCAATGAAGGTGCCGCGTCTTTTCTTATGCTATACAGTCGCCTCTTGCTCTTCTTTCACCGCTTTTTCAATATCTTTAAAACGGCTCGATACAGTAGACGCACTAATGCCATACTTTTTCGCTATTTGCGCTTGAGAAAGCGGGGCATCGCTTGCAAGTGAATGAATGTAGTATTCGATTCCCGCAGCAAATGATGCTGCTTTACGGATCACAGGTGATTTCTGATCACAATAGGCTTTCCACACAGTTAAAGCGCCATCAGTCAAGCTTTGGTCCCCGTGTTCCTTCATTCCGTCTTCAATCAGCTTAGCTGTTTCCAGTTGAACGTCATTTGCCCAGTCCATGCGATCTGCTGTTAGACCTGTATCGCCTTCTGTTTGAGCAGATGTTTCTGATTCTTCTACTTCTTGCTTCGCAAACATGCACTCCAACACGTCAGGGAATGATTCTCTCATAAATGTGCTGCGCGTTCCTCCATTTGCCTCATATGCTTCAACAAGCTGACGAACTTGAAGAAGAAGCGTATCTGTAAACTCCTTCGCAAACATCGTATATTGAATGAAAAACTCTGCTTTTTCTTCAAATTGAACAGGGAATCCAAGTACGAGACTTCCCTTTTCAGGCAGCACTGTTTGATCCGGCTTTACATCTACTTCAACCTTTTCAGCTGTCACCATATTCTCAAAGTAAAGAGACTCGTCCGTTTTTTCATTTAATAAAAGCAAAGAAGGCTCCATGTCTGTCCATGATTGAACCACTTGTTTTGTTTTCGGACGGGTAATATCCTCCGCTTTCTTTGTCAGGAATTCTTGGAAGATGGTTTCTTTCTGATCCGTTAATGGACGGAAGAAGATACCCCATACACTCAAATGAAAGACTGAGATTTGTTGCGTTTCTTTATCCATATCTGCAAGAAAAGAAAACTCATTAATGAATTGATTGATGGCTCTCTGATGTTTAGAGAATGCGTAATTCATTAAATCCTTTTGAACTTGTACAGCTTCCTTAAACACAAGCTCAGACGTTTGTTCTCCGCCTGACTTTTGACCACAGCAATGTTTATATTTTTTTCCGCTCCCACAAGGGCAGAGCGCATTTCGTTTAATTTTTCCCAAAATAAAACCTCCGACATTCTAGTCTAACCTCACTATTTTAACAAACGATTGCACAAGAGAGTTTTATTTTCAAGAAAAAAGAAAAATCAGAATGATCAGTTAAATAATAAAGATACTTGAAGATCACGACAAATCATAGGAATAGCGGTCTTTTTCTGTTTATTTTCTCCAATCATCCCAATAGATTTTCTTCAGCTCATTCCCTCAAATAACTGCTTTGCCTCAAAATAAAAGATTTGAACAAACTTCTTCGTATTGACTCTGCCCGTTGATCCTGCGGATGATGAGGTCTTCTGCATTTCTTTCATTCTTTGGCTGACATCGGTAAAGTCAAAAAACTTCGACGCATAGTGCTCAAACTTAGGATTCGAGAAATCTGTTAATCCTAGTGAAGCAAAATGATTCAAGGAATGATGAATAGCGCGTCTAATCCGCTGCTCTGCCGCTTTCACTTCCCTCATCACTTCGACATCGGTTGCCCCATGATCCAGCTTCCTCTCCGCTGTTTTGATAAAGAGCTGCTTTAGCGGCGGGAAATTAACCTCATGAGAATTGGCTGACTGAGTTTCATGTAAGTAGATCAGTATCTCAAGTAAATCCTTAGAACCGCTCTCTCCGACAATTCCTAGTTCTGATAAGAGAAATTCCCCCGCCTCTTTCATCGTCCTTTTCTTCAATCCATTGCCCGTTGTATTATGAGAAATCACAGGCTCTAACGGCAGCACATGGCGAAGGGAAGCTTGAATATCGCAAATCGATTTCTCGAGTTTGATCCGCTCTATGACTTTTCGAATCACACTGACGATCTCAATTCGATTGACAGGTTTATGAATATAATATTCGATCCCTAATTCATAGGCTTCTGCCATCATCTCTTTCGCCTCTACTTGGGAAATCATCATGATTTTACCTTTGAATTCAGGGTGAATATGACGAATGGTTTGAATGCCATCTCTAGCAGGCATCAAAAGGTCAATCAGAAGGATGTCTATTTTTTTTAGATTCAATGAATGGGCTTCTAATCCAACACCGTCATCAGCTTCATCCACGACCTCTCCCAAATCTTCATCCTCAATGATTTGTCCTAAAATCGAGCGTATTGCACGATCATCATCTGCAATGAAAAATCGCATACACTCACCCTCTCTGTATTAAATTTTGTATAGGAAGGAGTAGCTGAAAAGCTGTTCCCTTTGTTTCTCTTTGTTCGATTTTAATTGTACCGCCAAGCTCTTTAACCAGCTCTTTCACATAGGATAAGCCAATCCCAGTTGATGGTGTTCCATATGCATCAAATTTAGAAGTATAGCCTGGATCAAATACTATTTCTCTCATTTTTTCAGGAATCCCCGGGCCATCATCTTCAATCCGAATCTCTATTTTATCATGACTTCCTTTCAATACGAGTGAGATCATTCCGTTATCCTTTATGGCTTCAACCGCATTTGCCATTAAATTATTAATGAGCGATAAAAAAATGAACACATGATAATCATGCAAATGAATGCCTCTTATATCAGATATAAAGGAGATGTTTTTCCCTAGAGAGAACGCATACTTTTCTTGAATGCGGAGTACAATTTGAACGAGTTCTTCTGCCTTCATATAGTCTTGCATATTTTCCTTAGAAATTAGCTTCGAAAGCCCAGCATATATACGCTGATTATCCTTTTTCACTTCATGGATTTCTCCTGCAAGCTTCAATAGCTCCTGACTCACTTTCTTCCCTGCTTCGTGTTCATGCAAGAGACGATAAAGCCTGTATGATTCTTGCGTAATGTGCTCTGTATGTTTTAACGTTTTCTTTAAATGAACCGTTTCTTCGTATAAATTTGAAATGACCATCATCATATGCTCATTTTGTTTCATGATTTGCTTCTCTCTTGATTGTGCCTCATATAGCTTCATCATATTAAAAAAGCTGATTACGACAAAGCTGTGAGCAAACGCAATGAGAAACATATCACTCAGCTTTGATAGCGTCATCGTCGTATCAAACACTAAAAATTGTACAAAGAGCTCAACAAAATCAGCCACTAATTCAATCATGAGACCAATGATGCCAATAAAAATAGAGCGCTGTTTAAAACGTCCTGTACGGACGGCAAAGAACAGGAATGCATATGTAAAATAGAAAAAGAAACTTGGGAATTGCTGATAAAATGATGCAGCGAGATCAGCATGATGCTGCATCAGATCTAAACCTACTCGAAAAAGCACAATGGCTGCGCCTGTTAAAAACCCGGGCAAGAACGGTCTAGATTTCCTTAAGAGTAATAAACAAAAGAAAAACGCAGGTGCCCCAAAGCTGATCCGGAACGTCTCATTCACAGGATAAAACTTCAGTTCTCCTGCAAGCGGCACAATCACCACCATAAAAATTAATATGAATGCGTCTTTTTTAACAAGCTGGTTTAAACTCAAATGACTGACATCCCTTCCCCTTTTTGCATAGCCACAGTATACAAGGAGACTCTTTTCTTCACAACGTACAAAAAAATAATTTTCACAGCTCCTTCTTTCCCCAAAATCCTTTTTTATGACTATTCACCGAGACGGCATGGTGACCTTTCAGCTATTCAGCATTTTGGATATTGTCTACAATAATGGGAATTGTTTAGACAATAAGCGACAAACCGATTTTTTATTTGTAAGTTTTTCTGTAGATTTTCGTCAGATTGTGTAGTTTCCAAGATAAATTGAATGAACAATTTTAGTGAAACTATATGTAAGCGTTTTCTGAATTTTCACTAAAAACCCTTTTTGTTTTTTCGCCGCCAAAGCCTTCATTTGAACATATATTTAGGTGTAAAGGAGTGGTACAAGCAGCGCATGACAAGTTCTTTGAAGATGTGTAACATGTTTTCGTGCCTATTTGATCGCATTTTTTGTCATCCGCCAATTCAATAGGGTACTTTTTGATTTTTGATTGGAGGAATCGTATGAAAACAGCAATTTCTAATAATACACAACACGCATGCCAGTCTTCTGTTGATCAATGGGCAGAAGAAATTCGTCCGTATTACAAAAATGGACAAAACGCTGGCTATATTCCAGCACTCGGAAAAGTGAATTCCTCTCAACTTGGTATCAGCGTGATAGGCCCAGATGGATCATCTGTACGATATGGTGATTGGGACGTTCCCTTTACCCTGCAAAGTATCTCAAAAGTCATCAGCTTTATAGCTGCCTGTTTAGGAAGAGGCGTTCCTTACGTCTTGGACCGGGTAGATGTAGAGCCAACTGGTGATGCATTTAATTCCATCTATCGTCTTGAGATGCATAAACCAGGGAAGCCCTTTAATCCAATGATTAATGCTGGAGCTATTACCGTATCCTCCATCCTTCCCGGAAAGACTTCTACAGAAAAGCTAGCATATATTTTCGATTTAATCGAAAACTTAATAGGAAAGCGTCCATCTGTCAATGAAGAGGTTTATCAATCAGAATGGGCAACTGCCCACCGCAACCGTGCTCTTGCTTATTACTTAAAAGAAACCAATTATTTAGAATCAGATGTCGAGGACACATTAGAAGTGTACTTAAAGCAATGTTCCATCGAGGTTACAACAGAGGACATCGCCTTGATTGGGCTGATTATATCAAGTGATGGCTATCATCCCTTTAAACAGGTCCAAGTCATTCCAAAAGATATCGCAAGACTAACAAAGGCATTGATGCTGACATGCGGCATGTATAATGCGTCTGGTAATTTTGCTGCTTTCGTAGGCGTTCCAGCCAAAAGTGGTGTGTCTGGAGGAATTATGGCTTGCGTTCCGCCAAGCGCAAGAAGAGAATTTCCATTTCAGACAGGCTGCGGAATCGGTATTTATGGTCCCGCCATTGACGATTGCGGAAATAGTATTACCGGTGTCATGATGCTGAAAAAGCTCGCAAAAGAGTGGGATCTCAGTATTTTTTAAAATGAACAGTCATGAATTCGAAGAGGTGATGTTATGAACGAAAAAGCTTTGCTATCTTATTTAACACATACAAATGATTTTATTTGGACTTATATTGTCATTGCTCTGTTACTTGGAGTTGGGGTCTACTTCACATATAGAACACGCTTCCTGCAAGTGAGAATGATTAAAGAAATGGTGCGTGTCCTGAAAGAAGGAAGAAAAGAAAAAGAAGGGATATCACCGTTCCAAGCATTTGCCATCAGTATGGCGGCACGTGTAGGAACAGGAAATATCACAGGGATTGCCATCGCCATTGCAATTGGTGGACCTGGGGCAATCTTTTGGATGTGGATCGTAGCGATTATCGGTTCTGCCTCAAGCTTTGTTGAAAGTACGTTAGCCCAAGTGTATAAAGTGAAAGATAAAACAGGATTCCGCGGTGGACCTGCTTATTACATGGAAAAAGGGTTAAACAAGCGCTGGATGGGAATTTTATTTGCGATTCTGATTACAATTTCTTTTGGAATCGTCTTTAATGCGGTGCAATCAAATACAATCACTGTCGCTTTTGAAAACTCCTTTGGATTAGACCGTTTAACAGTCGGTATTGTGATGGCTGTTATTTTTGCAGCAATTATTTTCAAGGGAATCCAAGCCATTGCAAAAGCTTCTGAATACATTGTCGTTGTGCTGGCTCTAGCTTATATCGGAATTGCATTCTTTGTTATTGTGACAAATATCACTGAACTTCCTGGTGTCATCAGTACGATTGTGAAACACGCCTTCGGGTTTGAACAGTTCGCTGGTGGAACATTAGGCGGCGCATTATTACAAGGGATTAAACGCGGTCTTTTCTCGAATGAGGCTGGTATGGGTAGTGCACCTAACGCAGCAGCAACAGCTGTGACAAGTCACCCTGTAAAACAAGGATTAATCCAGGCGTTTGGCGTGTTAACAGATACATTAATTATTTGTACAAGCACAGCCTTCCTTGTCCTGTTCTCTGATGCATACAAAACAACGAACCTGCAAGGAATTGAATTAACACAGGCTTCACTCAGTCAGCACATTGGACCATGGGCCTCTGGATTCCTTGCTATCATGATTTTCCTATTCGCCTTTAGTACATTAATCGGTAACTATTACTACGGTGAAACGAACATTGAATTCCTTGGAGCCAACAAAGTTTGGCTTAACATCTATCGAATTGCCGTTATTGGAATGGTTCTTTTCGGTGCAGTTGCTACTGTTCCTCTCGTGTGGGGTCTAGCCGATCTCTTCATGGGACTCATGGTCATCGTCAACCTCATCGCCATTACCATGCTGTCTAAGGTCGCCTTTGCAGCATTGAAGGATTATACGAGACAGAAAAAAGAAGGCAAGGATCCTGTCTTCTATAAAAATGCCGTTCCAAACAATGAGAAAATTGAATGCTGGGACGACGAACCTGCTTCGTTGAAAAAGAATCATATTGGGTAAATCACAAAAGCTCTGGTCCTCTGACCAGAGCTTTTTTCTTTAGTTCAAAAATTCGAGTATGAGTTTGTTCACCACTTCTGGTTTTTCATGATTGATCCAATGAGAGGCATCATCGACAAAAATCAGCTGACCATTTGGGCAAATCTTCATCGTTTCCTTCGCCAGCTTTCTGCTTAAAAACTTGTCCTCCATCCCCCAGATCATGCGAACAGGTACTAGAATGCGCTTTGATATCGGCTTTTCAAAGCCACCCTTTTTGATGGCGCGGTACCAATTTAGCATTGAGGTCATGGCCCCTGGCTGCGTCCAAGCCAGCTTATAGCTTGATATATCTTCCTTCGTGAACAAATGGGGTCTTGCAGTCAGCCCAATGGCTTCATCCAGTTTTTGAAAGTGATTTTCCTGGAGAGCTGCCTCAGGCACATTCGGGAGCTGAAAGAATGCGATATAGGAGCTCTTCTTCCACTGCGGTGGATAAAATGGAAGAACCTTCATCATCACCCGCGGATGCGGCATGTTGACAATGATTAGTTTCTCTACATATTGAGAACGTGTGGATGCCAAATGCCATGCAACTGCCCCGCCCCAATCATGACCACCCACAATCGCCTTTTGATTCGGACTAAGCGTCTTAATCAGCCCTACGATATCATCTCTCAGTTGATCTAATACATAGGATTCGATTCCTTCTGGCTTATCACTTAGATGGTAGCCTCTTTGATCAGGAACGACGACACGATAGCCTGCCTCAGCCAGGGGCATAATTTGGTTCTTCCAGCCGTACCAGAACTCAGGAAATCCATGCAGCAGTATAAGTAGCGGGCCATCCTCAGGTCCAGCCATTGCTGTGTGAAGTGTTACACCATTTGTTTGGATTGATTGAAATTCAATTTGCTCCATCCCTTTGCCACCTTTCTCCTTGTTCTTTTATTCTTCCAACATAGCATATTTTCCATTTTTCAGAAAATAAAAGCACTCCCAAAAAAACCTTCACAATGGTGAAGGTCTTCGTCTATTTCATATAATTCAGCACCCAGATCAACCCATTTTTGCGGTCCTGTACTTGTGCGTGAAGTGCCCCAAAGAACGTATCCTGTAATTCGACCAGTACATCTCCATCAGCTTCTAGCGCTTCATATACAGCCTTTAGTTCTTCTTCATTGTCAAACTGCATAATCAATCTGAGATGTTCAGGCTTTGGTGTGTGGTCAAACGTATCTGAAAAGTGAAGCAGCGATTCTCCAAGGTGCAGTTCTGCATGCAGCACACGGTCTTGATGTTCATTTAAAATATGAATATCACCGCCAAAAATCCCTTGATAATATTGAAGAGATTCCTTCACATCGTCTACCACAATATAAGGACTAACACTAATCATACCCCTCATCCTCCTCTTATTCCGTCCATCTTCTCTTTTATAGCTTATCCCAAATCGTATGAAAAAAGGCACAAACCGTCAACGGATTTGCACCTTTTTCTCATGAAGATTTCGCTAATTCACTATGTTTGTTTGAATACGCTGCGTACATGACGACACCGATTAACAGCCAAACGCCAAAGTAAAGCCACGTCCGGCCTGGTAAGTTGAGCATAAGGAACAAGCAGCAGCCCATTGAAATAATAGGTAAGACCGGCACAAATGGAACCCGGAATCCCCTCTCAAGCTGCTGATGTGTCTTTCTCAAAATGAGCACAGATAAACTCACCATTGCAAACGTCAATAAAGCACCGATATTCGCTAAATTGGACAAGTCCTTTAAATCAATAAACCCTGAAATAACAGCTGTCATGCCGCCAATCATCCATATGCTTGCAACAGGCGTATCGCTTTTGTTTATTTTCGAAAACACTTTCGGCAAAAGACCATCTCGTCCCATCGCATAGGCAATTCGAGTTGCTGCATAATTATTGGCGAAAATCACAGCCATCAATCCAATGACCGCACCGACAGAAATAATACCGGCTACGCTATTTTGATGTACACTTTGCAAGACATAGGACATAGCCTCTGTGACATTCAGTTTTGTATAGTGCACCATACCTGTCATAATCAAACAAACGACAATGTAAATGATCGTGCAAATGAGTAATGAGCCAATAATGCCAATTGGCAGGTTCCGCTGCGGATTTTTCACCTCTTCTGCAGAAGCAGAAATCGCATCAAATCCTAAGAAGGCAAAAAACACAGCAGCAGCACCGGCAATGACGCCTTCTGCACCAAACGGCATGAACGGCTGCCAATTGGATGGCTGTACATAAAACCCGCCTACTACAATGAAAAGAACAATAATACCGAGTTTCACAAACACCATGATATTATTGAATTTTTTACTTTCTTTCGTTCCTCTTGATAAGATCCACGCAATCAGTAAGGCAATGATAATAGCTGGCAGATTCATATATCCGCCTTGTTCCGGTCCCGCTAAAAATTGATGGGGGATTGAAATCCCAAACCCCTCAAGCAAGCTGTTGAAATAGCTCGACCAGCCACTGGCGACAGCTGAAGCAGTCAGCATATAAACGGACAATAACGTCCATCCCATTAGATGCCCGACAAGCTCACCCATCGTTGTATATGAATAAATGTACGCACTGCCGAATACAGGCAACGCTGAAGCCATTTCTGCATAGCAAAGTGCTGCCAAACTGCACACAATCGCTGCGATAGCAAAGGAAAAAATGACAGCCGGCCCTGCATCCTTAGCCGCTGTAATTCCGGTTAACACCATGACCCCCGTGCCGATCACTGCCCCTATACCAAGGAGCGTGAGATCGAGCCCGCCCAGCGTTTTCTTTACCTTTTGCTGCCTGCTCTGTTCTAACAAATCGTGAATGTGTTTCTTACGTAGAATATGTCGCAAACCCTTTCCCTCCAAAACGTTAGAAAAACAGAAAATCATTCAAATTTCATTATAGCAGAATAGGCACTACGCATTCACAACCAATTCACGTAAATCTTTCTTCATGATTTTACCAAGCTTATTCTTTGGCAGCTCCTGTATGAAATGGATGGAGGGCACTTTGTAATCTGCCAAACGTTCCTGGCAATAGTTCACAACATCTTTTTCGCAAAAATCGACGGAATCGTCTTTTACGATATACGCACTTGGCACTTCACCATATAATTCGTCCGGTACCCCAATGACAGCTGATTCAATCACACCTGGAATTTGATCAATGACTTCTTCTACTTGGTCAGGATAGATATTATCCCCGCCGTACAGAATCACATCTTTGTATCTTCCTGTGATGAAAAGAAAACCGTCTTCATCTAGATACCCTGCATCCCCCATATGGAACCAGCCATCTTTCAGCACCTTCTCTGTAGCGTCAGGCTGATGATAGTAGCCTAGGAAATAAAATGGGCTTCTCATAACGACTTCGCCAATCTCTCCAGCTGGCAATGTCTCCTCTGTCTCAGGGTGCATGATTTTCACTTCTACATCCGGATCCACTTTACCTGCAGAGCCCATTTTATCCTCGCCCATCGCTGGATGCCACGCACTCACAACCCATGCTTCGGTACTTCCATAGCCATGCATCATCTGAATGCCTACTTCTTTGTAATCTTTAATTAAGCGTACCGGCACCTTCGTACCGCCAGAAATCGCAATTTCAAAAGATGAGAGATCGTACGAACCGCGTTTCATTTCTTCTAGCATGTACGTGTAAGCTGATGGGAAAGCCATCATGAACGTAATTCTTTCTTTCTCAATCGTTTCTAAAATGCGCTTCGGTGTTGCATCATGTAAGAAGACGAGCGTATACCCTTCAATCGCAGCTGCGATCAGGTGATTAATCGAACTCATATGATACAGAGGGTGACTCGCCAAGTACCGTTTTCCTTTCAGATCGAAACCTCGATTCCCATGTCTTGTTAAAAATTGATAGATTCGTCCATGTCCGACCATACAGCCCTTTGGATTCCCCGTTGTCCCAGAGGTGAATAAAATCATCGCTAGATCCTCTTCTGATACCTCTTCAGCAAGGTTACTTCCATCATTTGAAGCCAAAATGTCTTCAAACAGCTGTGTTGTTTTCGCATTGACACCGGATTCCACCATCAGGCAATCTTCTAAAAACACATTCACTGCCGCAATGATGTCACGGAATTCACGGTCAAAAAATAAAGCCTTTGGCTCTGCTTTTTTCAAAATACCTTCCAGCTCAAAGGAAGTAAGCTGCCAGCTAAGCGGAACTGCGACTGCACCTGCTTTAATGGCTGCCAGCATAATCGTTGAAAAGTGATGATGGTTTTGACAAATAAAGCAAACACGGTCCCCTTTTCGAATCCCCTTTTGATGTAAGTAATGAGCGAGCTGGTCAATGCGTTTTGCATATTCTTCAAATGTATAAGACACACCCCCGCCAGTTACCGCTTCAATTTGTGAAGAGCGTTCCATTCTGTCGTTAAGTAATGCCTGTAATGTATTCAATATCTTCATCTCCAAACGTTTGATTTACAAAAGCCAATTTCCAGTGAATGGATTGGCAGATTTTATCTCATTCACATTCTAAAATAAAACCAGCTGAAAGTAAAATCATTTCAATTTGGAATTGTTCTTTATATTAATTGATAATATAGGTAATTTTATAGCCGTCTTCCATTTTGGTTTAAATGATGATAACTATTATGATAAGATAGACCTAGTAATTGATCGGAAAATGCGAATGCAATAGGAAAAGAGGTATGGAGAATGCAACATTTCGAGCTAGAGGCAAGTTTATTAGACCATGCGCTGACAAAGTATTTAAAGGCGACGAAACAAATAGATGAAGAGAACATCCCGAAAAACGTCACGAATGTGAAAGGGTTTATTTTACGCATCATTTATCGTCATCAATCATGTACTGTGAAAAATATTCTGCAGGAAGTTTCATTATCTCCCTCTGCAACAACAACCGCTCTCAATCACTTAGAAGATGAAGGGCTGATTATCCGCTCTCGAAATAATAATGACCGCCGTACTGTATGGATTGAACTCTCTGAATCAGGTGAACAAATTGCAAAACAAATGATCGACAACCGCCAGCTGCTTGTCAATCAGCTGTTCGACCACCTTTCAGAAGAAGATAAAAAAACATTTTTTGAATTAATCGAAAAAATGATGGACGAGCACACATTAAAGGCTTAGGAAAATTCCTAAGCCTTTGTCCTCTTTTCAGCGTGATAGAAAACCTTTGCAGTCTAGGAAGGACGAGTACCGGAGCGGAGCGAATTTAGATTCGTGAGCACCGGAACGCAGACCTGACACCGAATGCGAGGGTTTGTCTACACGCTGAGGCTTAGGGATAAACCTAAGCCTTCTTTTTTATGGCTTTAAAATGACCTTTATACAATCATCCTTCTTATCATTAAATATGTGATACGCATGAGCGGCATCATCTAACGGCAATTGATGTGTGATGATTGCTCTAGGATCAATTTCACCGGTTGTCACTTTTTGATAAAGCTTTGACATGTACCCTCTTGCTGGGGCCTGCCCCATTTTCAGCGTGACGTTTCTTGCGAAAAAAGCGCCTAATGGAAACATATTGTACAGCCCCCCATACACACCAGTCAGCTGAACCGTTCCACATTTCCGAACAGCTTTTGTAGCAATTTGAATCGGTCCAATTGTTCCGCCTTGCAGCTTGAGTTTCTGCTCAATTTTTTCAAGCGGCGATTTCTTCCCGTCCATTCCCACACAATCGATCACAACATCGGCTCCACCCTTGGTGAGCTCCTTTAACGTTTCTCCCATGTCTGGGTCTTCTGTAAAATCAAATACTTCTACGCCGCTCATCCGCTTTGCATGTCGCAGACGGTAATCAATGTAATCGACCGCAATCACACGTTCTGCCCCTTTTTGCCATGCAAATTGCTGTGCCATTAACCCAACAGGTCCACAGCCTAACACAATGACCGTATCACCTTTTTTCACACCGGCGTGCTCCACGCTCCAATAAGCAGTTGGAAGAACATCCGATAAGAACAGCAGTTGTTCATCCTCAAGCTCACAATCACCTGGGATCTTAAACGGGGTGTAATTTCCAAAAGGCACGCGTAAATATTCTGCCTGTCCTCCAGGGTAGTTCCCATATTTCTCACTATATCCAAAAAGTCCACCCGAATCGTAGTGCGGGTTTGAGTTGTCGCATTGGCTTTCTAAGTGGTGATGACAATATTGGCATTGACCACATGCAACGGTAAATGGGATAACGACACGGTCTCCCTTTTTCACTGCCGTGACATCCGGTCCAACTTCCTCCACAATCCCCATTGGCTCATGCCCAATCACATAGCCGATTGGAAGCGGGAAATTACCCTGATACAAATGTAAATCAGATCCACAAATTGCTGTTGATGTCATTCGGATGATCACATCTTCCCGATCTTGAATAGATGGCGCATCTACTTTCTTCACTGCAATGCTATTTTTCCCCTGATAAGTAACAGCTCTCACATGCATTTCCTCCTTTAGCGAAAATCATCTGTACATAGCTTCACCTTGAATGGATGGTTCATTCATCAGATCAGGATTATTAAAAAACAAAAAAGCCTGTCGATCGGTTCGACAGGCGCTTATTCAATCATGTGTAACGCGTTACATATTTATCCTTTTTCGATAAAGACCAAATCATATTGAGAGGAAGTCTCTCGATCAATCATCAAGTTCCCTTCTTGAATAAAATAAGGACATATACTCGGGCTTTGTGATTCTTCAAATTGCTCATACAACTGCTCAATCTTTCCAGGGAGCAGTAAAAGCAAAAATTTATTAGAATGGGACACGAATTCATAAGAGTGAATTGTATCCGGCGGTATATAGGCAAAGTCACCCGGCATCAGGCATATATCCTCTCCGTTCAATTGAAGATTCATTTTTCCCTCAACGCAATAGAGTGCTTCTGTATGTACTTGATGATAATGCGGAGGAAAATACTTTCCTTTCGCGCCTTCAATCACAAAATGACTGAATCCGCCTCCAGTTGTTTCTGTTGTTGCGATCAGCTCATGAAGCTGACCATCAATAATGTATTGCTTCCCTTCACCAGCCTCTAATACGTAGGGCTGCACCGCCTGAGGGAGCTGACTATGAAATAATACGGAGGGCTTAGTTGTATTTGACAGCTGCCTGATACCATGCATCAATATGAGATCGCTTTCTTTTTCAGCTTGTTCAAAGCTGTCTGCATCGAAAGCATGATCGGTCATCGGCCATTCGTTCCGCTGAAGCCTTTTCCCAATTTGCTGATAGACATCTGTCATTTGTCCGCCCAACGTATATGAAATAAATCTTGTTTTGTGACTATGCATTCTGTAGCCATGGATCGTTTTGGGCGGGATATGAATATAATCGAAGGCTGTGACCATATATTTTTTACCGTCCAAGATCACTTCAAGCTTTCCTTCCAGCACAAAAATGGTTTCAAATAAGTGCTCATGACAGTGAAGTGGAAAATAAGCTCCTTTCCCACCTGTGATTAAGACAAGCTCAAACAGCTCATTCGTTTGATTTGCTTCTGCCAGCACATGAACAAGCTGATTTTCCAGCCCATACAGCTTCCCTGAACCAGACACGGTATAAAAAGAGGTTCCTTCGGATTGCTTGATCGATTGCGGTTGCTCCGACATCCCATCACTCCTCATGACTAATTGACTATCTTTATTATATAGACCAATTGATATAATAGATAGACAATATGCGAGAGATTTTACTCTTCTCGCATAAATAAGTGTCTAAGGTAACATTTCACATGTTCTAACGGGGTCGTTTGTTTGAGTGCGGTGGTCATCGATAGACCCCCAATCACCATTGAATGAAGGAGAGAAGCCAGCTCATCCGCTTTGTTTTCTTCATATCCGCTGTTCATGAGCTTTTCTTTCACAAGCTTTTGCCAGCGGATCATTTCTTGTTTACATGCAGTATGAAGCTGCGTATGTTCTGGCTTGGATTCTGCCGCCAGCAAGACAATCGGAATGCCTCTTTCATTTTCTTGCTCCGTAAATCCCCGAATGATATTTGTCATAAAGCGGTCGATGGCGATATAAGGATCATCCGAATAGGCAAAGCTTTCTTCAATTCGATCGATGACCTTTTGACTAATATATTCAACGGCTGCTATGGCTAGCTCTTCTTTTCCGTTTGGAAAATAATAATAAAGAGATCCTTTAGGCGTGCCGCTCTCTCTAATGATTTGATTCAATCCTGTCGCATGATACCCCTGTTTTCGTAAAAGAAGTGCGGCCGTTTGAATAATTCTATCCTTCGTACTCACGTGTGACACTCCTTTCCCTCCAATAGACAAATGTCGTTTCAACGTATGAGTTGATTTGTTCCTTTCCAAATCGAAGATGTCTCCATTTCTGCTGCAAGCCGAAGAAGCCAATCCTCTTTCCCCTTAGGTGCTGTTACCTGTACCCCTAAAGGCATGCCCGCCTTAGTGAGATGAACAGGAACGCTCATAGAAGGCTGACCCGTTAAGTTGGCAAGCTGTGTAAATGGTGTGTAGGTCAGACTCTTTAAGAACATGTCATAAATGAGATCCTGCTGCGCTTGCATTGAGAGAGATGACACACGTAAAAGTTCAGTGATTTCTTCTTTCGAATGCATCAACTCACCAACCTTAGGAGCAGAATAGGCAGTCGCTGGTGTCACAAAGAGATCATAGGTTTGATGAAATGACGCCATTTGTGCAGCTGCCATATCCCATGCATCAAGACTTTCTGTGTAAGCAGCTGCGGTTACATTTTTGCCAGCCTCCGCCAACACCCATGCCACGATGTCTGTTTCCTCCGGATTGACTGGACGTCCTAATGAACGATTCAAGGACGTGAATAATGCAGACATTTCTCCGCTGTTCATGACGTAGTATTGCTGCATCAGATGAATCCCATCGATTGCAGGCCCTGCTTCTTCTACTTGGTGCCCTTGATCACTCAGCCATTTCACTGTTTGCTGCACCGCCTGCTTCGCTTCCTCACTGACCTTCGTACCTACTGGTGATTCTACACTGTAAGCAATTCGCATAGAAGATGTACGTTTCACTAGATCTTCTTGATAGCTGCCGTCGTATAATGGCGTTTGGAAAGCTGCTTCAGGCTGAATGACTTGAAGCAGATCAAGAAGAGCTGCACTGTCCCTCACTGTCTTTGTTAGTGTAAAGTCAATGGATGCCCCTTGCCACTGCCTTCCTGCGCCTGGTCCTACCGGCGTTCTTCCTCTTGTTGGCTTGAGACCGAACAAACCTGTAAAGGATGCTGGAATCCGAATGGAACCTCCACCATCACTTGCTCCACCAGCAGGTACGATGCCGCTTGCAACAGCTGCTGCCGTCCCGCCGCTTGAACCGCCAGGGGAATAGTCAGGATGCCAAGGGTTCCTCGTTGGACCATGTAAAGCAGGTTCTGTTACATTCCTTAATCCAAATTCTGGTGTGTTTGTATGTCCCATCATGAGAAATCCAGCCTGCTTCAATCGCTGGACAAAGTGGGAGTCCGTTTTTGCCTTTACATCCTTTAACAATGCAGCACCTGCTGTCAGCGGTTCATTTTCCAGTCCTTGCGATATATTTTTCAGTACAAATGGAACGCCCCCAAACGGCTGATTCGTATGTAATGTCTTGATTTCTTTTAATACTTGATCTTGTCTTGTCTGAATCACCGCATTTAGTTCAGGATTGACCTCATTCAATCTAGCAAATGCAGCTTGTACAAGCTCGTCTGGCGTTACCTGCTTATTCCGTACAAGTGCTGCCAAGCCTGTCGCATCATATGTCATATACTCTTTTACGTCCATCAGCATATCCTACTTTCTCTTATTATGATCTCTCTATTGTCTACTAGATTTGTATGAATTTCAATTTCAGGTTACTTGTAAAAAAACTTTCTGACAAACAATATGATTCTTCTAACCATCCTTCTCATTTCTCCGATATAATAGAGAAAAAAAGACGGAGGTCATCGTATGCAAGGGGCTATCGCCTTGAAAAAGAAAATCGTCGTAGTCATCGCGTTTCTTCTTGCGTTGACAACTGCCTTGCCTTACCATTCGCAGGCAGCTGTACCGCCAAAAGAAACAGATGTCATCATCGTCTATAAAAACCAAAAAGGAAAGCAAACAGCTATTGAAGAAAGTGAAAAAGTGAACGCACAGTACATACATCTTCCCGCTGTCGCTGTGACAGCAGATGAACAAGCGGTCACGTCACTCAAAAAAGATCCAAACATCGCGTATGTCTCAAAAAACATAAAGGTCAAACTCGCTTCTTCTACGATGAAAAAAACCGCTGCCTCTACGAATCAGGATGCATTGGTTCAAAAATCTTACAACCTGCAAAAGCTGAATGTAAAGCAAGCGATAAAAGAAGGCGTCACGGGGAAAAATGTGAAGGTAGCTGTTTTAGATACTGGAATTTCTCCACATGAGGATTTAAAGATATCCGGCGGTAAATCATTTGTGAAGTACACAACTTCCTATAAAGATGATCAAGGGCATGGCACACATGTAGCAGGCACGATTGGTGCGCTCAATAACGATTATGGCACAGTCGGCGTCGCTTCTGGTGCGAAGCTATATGCTGTAAAAGTGTTAGATAAAAAGGGAGAAGGCGACTTGTACAGCCTGCTTCGAGGAATCGATTGGGCCATTAGCAACAAGATGGATATTATGAATTTAAGTCTAGGTTTTGAAGACAATATCCCTATTTTGCGTTCAGCAGTGGATGAAGCATACAAAAGAGGACTGCTTGTGGTCGCTGCAAGCGGGAATGATGGGAAGAAGAATCATATCAGCTACCCAGCCGCGTACAATAGCGTCATTGCCGTTTCTGCAACGACGGACAAAGACAAACTCGCGTCTATCTCAAATACAGGGAAAGGTATTGAATTTTCTGCCCCTGGTCAGAACGTCATCAGCACTTATTTAAAAAATGAATATTGGTATGCAACAGGTACATCACAAGCCACGCCGCATGTCACAGGCATGCTGGCACTGTTGAAGCAGCTTCACCCGAAGAAAACAAATGTTCAGCTTCGCACCTTATTACGCAGCTATACAGTGGATCTTGGCGCAAAAGGAAAGGATCCACAATTCGGCTATGGCCGCGTGCAATATATAGCACAATCAAGCTTTTTGAAGGCTGCGACTAGCGCTGTCAAAACAGCCGAAACTTCTAAAAAGCAGGCAGATGTCAATCAAGCCAAAACGAGAATTGGCCGACTCACTGCAAGTAAACAAAAAACAGCACTCACTGAACGGGTGAAAAAGGTACAAGGAACCATTGATATCCGCTTGGCACGTGCAAAGGTTCAAACAGCCGAAAAAAGCAAAACACAAGGCGCCATTAAAAGCGCACAAGCGGCCATCAAAAAGTTAAACAAAGGCAAAGAAAAAACAAGCCTGCAAAATCGGCTCGACAAAGTCAAAAAACAGGTAGCCTATCAAAAGAAAGTGACAGACGCCAAACAAAAGGTCAAAAAAGCGGAAACCAAACGAACGAAGAAAACAAAAGCAGCAGCGCAAACCGCTGTCAAACAGCTAAAAGCTTCTAAAACGAAAACCAGTTTACAAAAACGATTAAACCGTATCAAGGTGTAACAGAAAAAACGATTCCTCGCTGAAAGGAATCGTTTTTTCTATTTCAAAAGCGGCGCAAACAAGCTGTGATGATATTTCCCTTCGACATCTGCCCTCACTTGATCGAGTATGCTTTCTAACGAAGCCATCACACCCTCTAATGCCCGGCGCACTGAACCTTGTTCAAAATCCGCTAAAATCTCCGGCAACTCATCTTCATCCAATACAAAAAAATCACCATTCGGAAGAACGAGAAGATCAACAATAAGGTCTTCAAACATGACCAGCTGGCCGTTGAACCATGTATTCCCTACAATATTAAAATAAGACCCAAGTTCCTTCCCTTGATCATCCCTCCAGAAGTAAATATTGTAAGGTCGATCCTTCCAATAATAGGCGGTCGTATAGCTCCCTTTTGGAATGGCCAGACTACCATCGCCTGCCCTCATCGTAAACGTGTCTTCAATCTTGTGAAAAAGTACAGCCTGCTGTCCCTGAACATCTAACAGCTGACACGTATGTTCCACAACCTTCTGATCGTATTTGATTTTTCTCTCGATTACTTCATCCCACCGATCCGCATGTAGCGAAAACACCATGTCACAACTCCCTCTTGCATCTAGTTTCTCTCTTTCCAGTATACACCGATTTTTTTTTGAAAAAATAAAGGGTTGCTGCATTCACATATGGAAGACCTATGATGAGGTGAAATAAATGAACGGAATCTCGATTCTTGAGAACCTTACACAGCTTGGACAAATCATCCTCATTTTTTGCGGCTATGCCCTTTATTGGCGGCTGGTGAAAACAAAGAGAGAACGAAAGCTATCTCCTTATGAGCACATGTTAAAATTCTTTGTTATGTTCGGTTTAATCTCGTGGTTGGTATCATATTGGGCGCTTGTAATGTGGGCGTAAATTGAAAAAAGGAAGAGCTGTCCATTCGGGACGTGCTCTTCCTTTTATTACGCGTGATGTGATGAACCAGCCGGCTGTTTTTTTTGGATGACATATTGATAGCTTTTGACATGCGTCCCATTTTGATTCACAAATTCTTTATCTAGCGCACGCTCAAAGCCCATTCTTTCATATAGACGAATGGCAGCCTGCATTTTATCAGATGTATGAAGGTACAGAACATTTTCGCCCCATGATTGCGTGAGTTCAATACTTTTACGTAACAATGACTCTGCAATTCCTTTTCCCCTGACATCGGGATCTACTCCTAAAAACCGGACGATGGCTGATGTAATGCCCATTTCGGGTTTGTCATACGCTTGCTCTGATGACCGGAACATTTGAAGCGTCCCCACGACCTTACCTTCAAGCTCCGCCACAAGCATCAGCTCCATGTTCGGATTATCTACAGCTGCTGCAAGCGCAGCAGAATAATTTTGCCAGCCTTCCTCTGTAAATTGAGGTTCATATTGCGAATAGGACTTGATTAGTACTTGTCTGATCGCTTCATGATCTTCTTTGACTGCTTGACGAATGATCAGCTCTTGCTGCTCCATGTCAGCACCTCCTGCTCTCTATTGCTAGATATACGTATCATGCAAATACTGCATGTCGATGACCTTGTTCTTTTCTCTACTCATTCAATGTAAAGAGTCTCATTCGAAAGATCAATCATTTTGCACGGAATCCTCTTTGAAAATTTCCATTGAAAAGGAGCGCTTTATTCATTATGCTGTTTTGAGGAAGTATACGAGGAGTGTAATGATCATATGAGTTCTTTATCTTATCCCCAAGAATCGAAAAAAAACCGATTTCTCCTTGCTGCATTGCTTGGGTCTTTAACAGCCCTTGCACCGCTTGCAATGGATATGTATTTACCTGCTTTACCTAATATTGCACGTGATTTTGAAGCGAGCACGGCTTTGTCCCAATTAAGTCTGATGGCTTGTCTGATTGGACTGGCGCTTGGACAGCTGATTGCAGGCCCTATCAGTGATACGATCGGCAGAAGAAAACCGCTGATGATCGGCTTAATCATTTTTATCGCCGCATCCCTTTTATGTACGGTGGTCACGTCGATTTGGACGTTCATCCACTTAAGATTGATTCAAGGGCTCGCTGGTTCAGCAGGCATTGTCATTGCACGAGCCATTGTGCGTGATCATTATGAAGGCTCAGAAATGACGAAATTCTTTGCACTGCTCATGTTGGTCAACGGGGTTGCTCCGGCAGCTGCACCTATCGTGGGCGGACAGATGTTACGCTTTACCACATGGCAGGGTGTATTTGTTCTATTAGGAATTCTCGGGGCCTTGATGCTGCTGAGATCCATTTTTTCACTTCAAGAAAGTTTACCTGCGGAGCGCAGACAGACAGGAGGCTTTCAACAGATTGTTGGTGCCATGAAAATTTTAGCGAGTGATCGTCTCTTTGTTGGGTATGCCCTCTCCCAAGGTCTTGTATTCGCAGCGATGTTTGCTTATATTTCTGGCTCACCGTTTGTGCTTCAGGAGCTTTTTCACCTTTCTCCACAAGGATTCAGTGCTGCCTTTGCGGTGAATAGTCTCGGGATCATCACGGCTGGACAAGTATTTGCCCGCGTCGCTGCTAAAATCGGCGAAGAGAAGGTTCTTCGCATTGGATTGCTGATAGCTGCCTTAGGCGGCGTCACCTTATTTTTGATGATCTCCATTGATGCAGGGTTGTATGGTATTCTCATTCCGCTCTTTTTTGTGGTCTCAAGCGTTGGAATTGTCGGCACCTCTGCCCCGTCTCTTGCGATGCAGCATCACGGCGCACATGCAGGAAGTGCAGCCGCACTCATTGGTGTGGCACAAATGCTGCTAGGCGCCTGCATGACGCCTCTTGTCGGACTAGCCGGAAGCCAAACAGCCTTTCCAATGGGTCTGATTATTATGCTTTGTGAACTAGGTGCACTTTGCTGTTATTTCTTCTTTGTGATTCGAGCGAAAAAAAGACCCGCATAAGCGGGTCTCAGATTGTTGACAAAGGGCTAAAATGATCTTGATTTTAGCCCTTTGTCTTCTTTTTATGGCTTGCTCCAATTGATGGTGCGGAACACATTGTTCTGGTCATTGTTGTGATATGCATCTAGGTCAAAGCCTGATAGTCCAAAACCAATTACCATTACAATTCCCCCGACAACGGTGAAGATGATCCCCCATTTGATGCATTGCTTTTTTAAATCATTCACATTCATATTCTCACGACCTTCTTTTTAAACATTCCCATGAATGCCTTAGTGGTTTGAACAGTCATTTGAACAAATAGCTTTGTCAAATACACCGTGCCCATGCCGCATAATAATCCGACACCTAATAGAAGAATACCAACGCCAATCTGCGTCACCACCACATGCAAACCGTCCTGAAAGATAAATGGAGAACCAATGATGCTCCAAAAACCTCCGAGCAGACCAACTAGCGTCATTGTACCTGTCACGAGCGGAATACACCAAATCACCATATACACAGAAAGAATCAGCAGGAAGACTGTTGCTAGAATACTACCCCATAACGGAAAGCCTAAAATGAGGATGGAGAGCCTTGTGGCTTTTTCTCCAAACGTCGGCACCTGAACGGTTTTGATTCCTTGTTCCTTCAAAATCCCTTCAGCGATGATGGTAGGCTGCCCGACTTGATCGACCGCTTCCTGTTCACTGTATCCATCTTCCTGATAATCCTCGATCATTTCATCGTAATACTCGATGAACCGATCACTTTCTTTTTCGCCTAGACGATGCAGGTGCTTCTCTAAGCTGGCTAAAAATTCTTTTTTATTCATTGCCCTGTCCTCCAGAAATAAAGTCGTAAATCGCCATCACTTGATCCCATTCCGCTAAAAACTGCGCCATATGCTCACGGCCGCTTTTTGTCATCCGGTAGTATTTTCTTAATCGACTATTGTGTTCTTGGGAATAGGTCTCTACATAATTGTTTTGTTCTAACCGTTTTAATATCGGATATAATGTCGATTCTGAAATCTCAATACAATGGGACATATCTTTAATCATTTGATAACCATAGGAATCGCCTTTCTTTAATACCGCCAGTACACAGAATTCCAGCAACCCTTTTTTTAATTGTGCATTCATGATTACAACTCCTAACCATTTATACTATACATTACATAGTATCATGTGACAAGGGGTATCAAGTATAAAAAAAAGACCCTAATGGAATGGGGTCTTCTCGTTTTTATATATTCACAAATCCTTCTCCGAACACATCACGCACGTCATGGACAACAACGAATGCATCCCGATCAATTTTCTTGATGATTTTCTTTAGGCGCATAAGCTCTTGCTTTTGAATGACTGCATAGAGAATTTCCTTCGATTCCTTTGAATAATGACCGCGGCCGTTTAAAATCGTCACGCCTCGATCCAAGGTGTGATTGATTTCTTCGGCAATATCATCTTTGCATGAAGAAATAATCGTTACTGCCTTTTTCGTGTTAAGCCCTTCTATCACGAAGTCCATCACCTTTGTTGCCACGTACAGCATCACAATCGTGAACATTAATTTTTCCGCACCAATAATAAAGTAGGAAGCAAATACGACGATCAGATCAAAGAACAAGATGGCGTAGCTCACGTTCCAGTCTAAATACTTGTTGGCAATTCTCCCGAGTATGGCAGAACCCGCCGTTGTACCGCCTGCTCTTAGCACAAGACCAATCCCAATTCCGATAATGATTCCTGCGAAAATGGCTCCAATGATCAATTCGTGAACATTCACGACCCATGTTGTGGTCAGGTGTAAAAATAGGGAGTTACTCGCGACGGCAACCACAGTATAAATCGTCGTCTTCTTGTCCAAATATTTATACCCCACAAGCAGCAGGATGGCATTAAACACTAGGTTCGTCAGCCATGGTGCAATTTCAAACAAATAATAGAAAATGATGGACAGCCCCGTTACACCGCCTTCACCAAATTCAAGCGGAATGACAAACATGTTCACTGCGGCGGCAAATAAAAAAGAACCAATTAGAATCATTGCGATATCTTTTACACATTTTTTCAATTTCTTCTTTCCTCCTTTTTTAAGCATATAAAAAACCCTCTTTCTGCACGAAAGAAGACAGTCGTTGAACAAAAAAAATCAAAAGACAGCGCCTTTTGACGAAGCTTTCTGAAATGAACCTTTCCATAATATATATCTCTTTTTAGAGGCTGTCAATGACTTGGTTTTCTATTATTTTGACTGCATGTTTATGCATGTAAACCCGCATGTTTTCAGGGTTTTTCCGCGGTCACATGCTTTTTCCTCTCCTTGACAAAAACACTTTAGTCATTTAAACTACTGCCTCATATCATATCCATCATTTCCGACTAAAAAGGAGGGTGTTCAATTCGATGAATCCTATTCAAAGCCGTTTACAGGCTCACGCACCTTTAATTTTAGACGGTGCACTTGCAACAGAGCTTGAACGAAAGGGCTGCAATTTAAACGACAGTTTATGGTCAGCCAAAATACTTATTGAACAGCCAGAATTGATTCAGCAAGTACACTTGGATTACTTCCAAGCCGGAGCTGACTGTGCCACAACAGCGAGCTACCAAACAACGATTGATGGCTTCGCTGAAAAAGGCTATTCAAAAGAAGAAGCCATTGAACTAATGAAACGATCTGTCACTTTAGCAAAAGAGGCACGCGATCTTTTTTGGCAAGATGAAGCGCGTCGTAAAGGGCGGACAAAACCATTTGTCGCAGGATCTGTGGGGCCATTCGGCGCTTATTTGTCTGATGGTTCAGAATATAAAGGAAATTATGGACTCACAGAGCAGGCACTCATTGATTTTCATAGACCAAGGATTCAGGCATTAGTAGAAGCTGGTGCAGATATTCTTGCGTGTGAAACGATCCCTTGTCTCATTGAAGCAACGGCCATTGCAAAGCTGCTGCAAGATGAATTCAGTGGTGTATCTGCTTGGATTACATTCAGCGCGAAGGACGACCTTCATATTAGTGAAGGAGATTTGCTCAGAGAATGTGTACAAGCACTGGAACCTTATGAACAGATCGCTGCTGTTGGTGTAAACTGTACGCCGCCGCAATTTATCTCTTCTCTCATTCAAGAGATGAAAAAGGGGACGAGCAAGCCGATTGTCGTGTATCCAAACTCAGGAGAATTATATGATCCTGAAGAAAAGGTATGGAGCGGAGATACGCCTCAGCATACATTCGGTGAATGTGCGCATCAATGGTATCAAGACGGCGCGCATATCATCGGCGGCTGCTGCAGGACAACCCCAGAAGATATTACGGACATCTTAAAACTAACCACATCATAGCATCATGAATCATCACACATACTTTTAAGCAAAAGGGCGGGAAGACATGGAACAAGCAAAAGATGAGTCACAACAATATCAACGAAAAATGACGAGCCGCCACCTGTTCATGCTTTCGCTAGGCGGCGTCATTGGAACAGGGCTCTTTTTAAGCTCTGGGTATACCATCAGTCAGGCCGGGCCTGCGGGAACGATTCTTGCCTATCTTGTCGGGGCATTAATTGTGTACCTCGTGATGCTCTGTTTAGGTGAGCTGTCTGTTGCAATGCCGGTTACAGGGGCATTTCATACGTATGCAACAAAATATATTGGACCCGGCACAGGCTACACAATTGCTTGGCTGTACTGGCTGACATGGACAGTCGCACTCGGATCGGAATTTACAGCGGCAGGGCTTTTAATGCAGCGCTGGTTCCCGGACACATCGGTTTGGATGTGGAGCGGCGTCTTTGCTCTTCTTATCTTTTTACTCAATGCGTTTACAGTTAAGTTTTTTGCAGAATCAGAGTTTTGGTTTTCCAGCATTAAAGTAATGGCTATTATTCTCTTTATTATTCTTGGCGGAGCTGCGATGTTTGGCTTGATTCCGTTAAAGGGCGGTGAGGCCGCTCCATTCTTTTCTAACTTCACCGGGGAAGGTGGACTTTTCCCAAACGGCTTTTTACCAATTTTAATGACGATGCTGGCCGTCAATTTCGCTTTTTCAGGTACGGAGTTAATTGGGATTGCTGCGGGTGAAAGCGTCAATCCTGACGAGACCATTCCAAGAGCGATTCGCACTACCGTACTGCGTCTTGTCTTGTTTTTCGTTGGAACAATCGTGGTCTTAGCCGGCTTGATCCCAGTGGAAGAAGCCGGGGTGATCAAAAGTCCATTTGTTGTGGTGTTTGATCACATCGGGATCCCATATGCCGCAGATTTCATGAATTTTGTCATTTTGACAGCGATCTTATCTGCCGCAAACTCTGGACTATACGCTTCATCCCGTATGCTCTGGTCACTTTCTGAGGAACGGACACTGCCTAAAAAACTGGCGAAGCTAACATCAAAAGGAATTCCTTTGAATGCACTGATTTTAAGTATGATCGGCGGGATTCTTTCTTTGTTATCAAGTGTCATCGCACCAGAAACGGTATACCTTGTCCTTGTTTCGATCTCAGGACTGGCCGTTGTGATCGTGTGGATGGGGATTGCTGCCTCACAATTTATGTTTCGGAAACGTTTTTTACAAGAAGGCGGACAGCTCCATGATCTTTCCTTTCGAACCCCGCTCTATCCAGTGGTTCCGATTGCTGCCTTCTTCCTGTGTCTTGCCTCTGTGATCGGCATTGCCTTTGATCCAAATCAGCGGATTGCCCTTATCTGCGGCATCCCTTTCATCGCGCTCTGCTATGCTGCCTATTATGTGACAACTTGGATTCAGAAAAAGCGTGAAGAACCTGGTGTATAACGCCAGGTTTTTTTCTAACAGTTTGACAAAAAAGGATATCGCTAGTAAAAGAAGCACACTTTGGTATATGATAGGAATCTATGATTTTCAGGATGAACCAAGGGAGTTGTCACTAATATGGAAATGACCATTACAAGAGCATTAAGTGAACTGAAAATGTTAGACAAGAGAATCAACCGAACCGTTGATGAAGCCGTACTTGGTGGATTGATGATCGGGAAACATATACAGCACGGGTTTCAACATCAAGAAGACATCGAAAAGAAGGCGAAGGCTGATGACCAATCGATTCAAGCATTAATCAAACGCCGGAATGCCATCAAATCAGCCATCGTTGTGTCGAATGCGACGACAACGATTGATGTTGCGGGTGTCAGCATGACGGTGGCAGAAGCGATTGAACGGAAGACGTCGATAGAATACGATATTCGTTATTTACGGAAATTGAAAAAGGTGTACACAGAGCTAGTAGACAAAGCAGAACAAACCAATGAAGATGTGAAGAAGAGGCTCGACCAGCATTTAGAAACCCTATTTGGAAAAGACGGAAAAACACAAGCGGCTGCCAACCAAGAGATCGTCAAATCGTTCCTCGCTGAAAATGAGGCGACGATCATCGATCCGCTTCGTCTTCGAGTGAAGATTGAAAAGCTTTCGACCGAGATTGAGGATTTTCAAATGGAAGTTGATTTTTCCTTGTCAGAAAGCAATACACTAACGAAAATACAGATCAATTAATAGATTTTGTTAGTGAGCCGAAAATCGATAGAACTAAACACCTCCGAGGGAAAGGTCATTCCCTCCTCATCTGATCATCTCTGGATGATCCTTGATAAAAGCTCAAAGCTGAAGGTTCAAGGATCAACGTTCAAGTGTAAAAGTTCTTATCCATCAAAGCTCAGAACTAAAAGGTAAACGCTCGATCGAATCTGGGAGTCACGGCTCATGAGTGTTTGTTTATCGACTCTTTCGGTTGCCGCCCAGCAGGTTTGCTAACAAAAAGAAAGGGATGTCACATGATGACATCCTTTTTTCTATGAAAAAAACGACAAGGCTTCAGCCAAGTCGTGTCCCCCAGCAGATTAGTTACGTAATGTATATGCCAAATGGTAAACACTTGTGACATTTGATGATAGCTTGATGTCATTTGAAGTGAACGTCACTGGAACGATATCATAGTAATGTGTAGACCAGCCTGCATTATTGTATGTAAGGTAGCCTGCACCTGAAGGAACTTGAATCGTTAGTGAAAATTGTCCATTTACGTCTGTTGTGCCTGTCGCTGTTTGAGCATATGATTTAATTGCTGCTTCAAAATAAAGCTGGATCGGCTGATTGGGCATGAGATTTCCACTTGTATCTTTTAGTGTTCCTTTAAAAGTAGCTGGATAATAAGAACCCACGCGATATTTACTGCCATGGCCGTAATTCACTAATCCACTATCGGCTGCTGTGACACTTGTTACTTGAACGGAAGCTGGTACTGCCCCTGTTTCCTCTGCATGTGCAAATGTTGGGAATACGAGAAGCAATGATAGAAAGAAAGCAAACATGATTTTTTTCATCGATAAATCCTCCTTTTTTTCCTGCTATATTACTATCGACATTAATTAGTATTTTTTCCATTAAAAAGCAAAAAAACTTCCCTTTTTTAGAAAGGGAAGTTCCAGATTGTTGACAAAGGGCTAAAATGATCTTTATTTTAGCCCTTTGTCTTCTTTTCAGCGTGATAGAAAACCTTTGTAGTCTAGGAAGGGCGAGCACAGGAGCGGAGCGAATTTGACATTCGTGAGCACCGGAGCACAGTCCTGACAACGAATGCGAGGGTTTGTCTACACGCTGAAATTTCCCTTCTTTAGAAAGGGAAGCTCTCCTCTTACTTTTTCACAACAACGACCTTCACCGCTTTGCTTTCTCTTTTTCTCACATCAGAAGCGGTCACATACAAGACTGTTTTGGCTTTTTGCGGTTTTATTTGGGCAGTAAATGCGCCCTTGTTATTTGTTTTTACCGTTTTGATGACTTTCTTTGATTTGTTTTTCACTTTAATGGTCAATCCTGCACCCGCAGTCCCTTTGACCGTTTTACTTTTGACCGTTACTTTGCCCACTTTCGGCTTAGCTGGTGCTTTGCCTTTTTTGACGACTGTTTTGAGCGTTGTAGCGGCCTTTCCTTTTGAAATCTTAATGTGAAGGACTTTGTTTTTGTTCTGATGCTTGATCTTCACACTAAAGGTTCCATTTTTGCCTGCTGTGCCTTTTCCAAGCAAGGTTTTGCCTCTATACACAGAAATAGCAGCGCCTGCCTTTGCTTTACCTGTCACCTTTTGATGCTGATCCTCCACTTTGCTGACAGATGCATTCAGTTCGACAGCACTTAAAGCAGCAAATGCATTCAGTCTGCCATGTCCTGTCATCCAATCGATCCCTGGAATTTTCGGATCGACAATTGGCTCATCGTTTTCATCATAGAAAACGTCATCTGTTCCATCAACAGACGTAAAGGAGATATTATCTGATGTGCTTTGCAAGATATTCCTTACTTGATTCGGCTTTAAGGTTGGATTTTTAGAAAGCAGTAATCCTGCTGCTGCTGCCACATATGGTGTCGCCATTGATGTCCCGCTCAGGTATGAGACATTCCCATCTGGCATTAAGCTTGGAATATCAGATCCTGGTGCAGACATGCTCAGTCCTTTACCATAGCTTGAGAATTCAGCGGCAATATCCATACGGTTGCTTGCACCAATGGCCATTGCGTACTTTGATGTCGCAGGATAGCCCATTTCTGGAACGCCATCATTTCCACTCGCCACGACCACTAGTACATTTCTTTGAGCCGCGTAGTTCATTGCATATTCAATTACCCGGCTGTAGTAGCCGCCAAGACTCATGTTGATGACCTTTGCGCCTTTATCCACTGCATGCTTGATTCCAAGTGCAATATGCTCTGTATCTCCAAAACCATAGGCATCCAGCACCTTCACCGGAATGATGCCCGTATGTTGGTTGAGACCTGCCATCGAGTAATAATTATCGGCTTTTGCGGCAATGATGCCAGCTACGTGCGTACCATGTCCATTGTCATCAATCGCATCTTTGTTTCGTCCAATGAGATTCGCACCTAAGTCCGTACGAACAGTCCCGCTTAAATCAGTCAAACGACTGTCTACACCTGTATCCACAACTGCAATTAATGTTTGCTTCATTTTGCTTGTGCCAATCAGTGTATTCATTTGTTCAAACTTCACATCAGCGCCTTTTTTCCCGCTGTTTTGCGCACTGTTTTTCAGGGGCCACTGGTAACCATACTGCACGTCATTGCTTAGTGCACGATAGGTTTGAACAGGCTCCGCGAATTCAACATTCGGCATGCTGGACAGCTTTCTCGCAGTGCTTTTGATCACAGCTTTGCCTGCTTTTAAAGTCTTTCCAGCTGATTCTTGCCCTGCTGGCACATCATAGACATACATTCCTTTAAACAAAGGACTTACTGACTGCGATGTCACACGGTTTTCTTGGATTCCATAGCTTTTCATCTTCTTTTTCGCAGATTGAAGCGTGTGGCCATCCTTTAATTTAAAAATGATCTTATTCGTCTTCACTTTCTCTTCTTTTACAAGCTTTTGCTTCTCTAATACATAACCGATCGATTTTCCTTCAAGCTGATCGATTCCGATAAGTTGACTCACTGCTTCTAATTCCTTTTTTAAATAGGCAGGACTTGCCCCTTTGAGCATATCAAAAAGGGAACGGATCGCCTTTTGTTCTTTCTTTGTTACAATATGACCGCTAAATGCACCATTTTTCTCTACGTCATTTAGCAGTGACTTTAATGTCAGCAGATGATTGTATACCTTTTGCTGCTCATTTTTTTGTTTGATGAGCTTCGATTTGAGAAATGGCTTTGTTTTTTGGAGCACACGGCTCAGCTTCTGACCATTTGGTGTTTCATTAAAACGTTTATCTTCGATTGTACGAATCGATTGGAGAATTTCTCGCCCGTACTTTTTCTCAATAATAATGATACCAGGCTCATCGTCTTCAGGGAAAACGGGTTCAGAAGGCGGAAGATTAGCTCCTTTATACCCGATTGTATAGGCCGCATCCTCTTCCTCATCACGGCTGTCTTCCTCCGACCCTAAGTAGAGCACTTTGACAAAGTAAGGACCTGACCATGCATGCGGGAAATCTACCTCTGTCTCTCCACTTGCAGTGTCCACACGATATCTCGAATAAGTGTCATCCTTCATCGCTCTGTCTTTACTTGGATAGACCGATACGGATAACATTTGTTTACTTTTGACAGAAATTTTCATATGTGTATGTTTTGCCACCTCTTGTGCTGATGGCGTGATTTGGTACCATGACTCTTCCATTTCATTCTGTAATGTACCTGAGATGACTTCACCATTTTTTAACCCAATGGCTTCATTGACATTTGTTCCTTTACTGGCAGCTGCTGCCTCGTATCCAGGTAATACCGCCATACAGAGAATGATGGCCATGAGTACGACCACACAAGATTTGACCTGCTTTTTGAACATGAAAAGACCCCCTTATCTTTTGTAATACCTTGGAAGAATATCACAGAAATGCATTTAGTAGAATCTGTTTTTTGCATAATTAAACTCGTTTTAAGCTAGGATTTGAGATAACAGACAGCAAGACGAATAGCTTCATAAACTTTTTGCCATTTCAAACGGAAAATGATGCTATTTAACCATGTCGAAAAGTACATTACAATCAACTTGTAAGCGCTTAACAAACAAGAGAGAAGGGATCAGCTTGTTTCAAAAAGATCATGTTTTCACACAAGTAAACGGACGATCAAAGAATGAGATTTTACAATATATTTCTGAGAAAGCTGAAGACCTTCAGATTACAAACGATCAGGCGGGGTTATTATCAGATTTGTTGACTCGCGAAGACGAAGTCTCAACAGGACTTCAGCAAGGCTTCGCCATTCCTCATACAAAAAGCTCCGCTGTACAAACGGCTTCACTTCTTTTTTTAGAGCTAGAACAACCGATTGAATGGGGAAGCTTTGACGATTTACCCACAAGTTATTTATTTACACTGCTCGTTCCATTAGAAGAAGCAAATGTCACACACTTGAAATTACTGTCAGGGATTGCGACAAGCCTCATGGAACCGGCTTTCATCGAAAAAATACAACCAGGTCAAACCACTGACTACTATTACGAAGTCATTGAACAACAATTGAAAGAGGGGATTACACAATGAAAATTGTCGGTGTCACTTCATGTCCAGCAGGGTTAGCTCATACACCAATGGCAGCAAAGGCGTTAGAAAATGCGGGTAAACAGCTCGGTCACGAGATCAAAATCGAGCAGCAAGGGATTATGGGACAGGTAAATGGCATTACCGCAGAGGAAGCAAAGCAGGCAGACCTCTGCATCATTGCCTCCAACCAGCACATCAACGATGCGGAACGTTTCTCAGGCATTCCCACAGTACGTGTCGAGATTGGACGCGCCTTAAAAAATGCCGAGCAAATCATCACAAAAGCTGTAGCACTTGTTGAAAAGAAAAAATCTGAATCTCAATAAACGTGAGCAATGCCATATAGAAAGGAGCAAAGCAAAATGAAAGCAAAATTAAAAGTCATTGAAGGTCATCTCATGACCGGTATTTCTTATATTCTTCCTGTAATCATTGGCGCCTCCCTTATCGTTGGTTTAGCCAAACTAGTCGGATTAGGATTTGGTGTTTCAGATTTAAACGCCTATAAGGATGCTGGCGGCATTTTACACGGCGCCTATTTAATGGAGCAGGTTGGCTGGACAGGGATTGGGTTAATGAACGTCCTGCTCGCTGGATTTATCGCCTATTCGATTGCGGATAAATCAGGCCTTGCAGCCGGCTTCATCGGCGGTGCCCTTGCCAGCTCAACGAATGCTGGATTTATCGGTGCCGTTATTGCAGGCTTCTTCGCAGGATATGTCGCTCTTTTTGTGAAACGGAAAATTCAAATTAAAGGCTCCGCAGCCGGACTTGTTCCTCTGCTCATCTTACCGCTTATTACCGTTGGCTTAACTGGACTTCTCATGTCCGTTCTGCTGGGCGGGCCTTTAGGCGCTTTGAACACGGCATTAATTGAATGGATCAAAGGTATGGTCGCTAACGGGACAAGCACACTCGCACTCGCTCTCATTTTAGGTGCGATGATTGGCTTTGATCTTGGCGGACCAGTGAATAAATCTGCTTGGATGGCCGGTAACGCGCTCTTCCTATCAGGCGTCTACCTCCCTGCCATTCTCGTCAATATTGCGATTGTCATTCCGCCGCTTGGATACGGGCTTGCGACACTGATTCGAAAACGCAACTTCTCTCCAACCTTTAGAGAAGCCGGACGTGGCGGCCTTGTCATGGGCATTATCGGTATTACAGAAGGAGCGATCCCTTTTACCCTTGTCAATCCTTTGAAATTGATTCCGCTGAATGTCGTCGCTTGTGCTGCTGGAAGCGGGGTCGCTGCATTATTAGGTGTTCATGACATCATGCCGCCAATTGGTGGACTATATGGCTTCTTCTCAGTTGGAAACTGGTGGGCTTATTTAATCGGTGCCCTTACTGGCGCACTCGTCATCGGTATTGGTGCCAACCTGCTTGTGAATTTCTCTGAGAAAAAAGAACCAAAAACACCTGAGCATGATCAGAAGCAGAAAGAAGAAGACGATTTTGACCTTGTACTAGAAGGATAATTTGCACATAGAAAGGTGTCGTTGATCAATGACTGTCAATGTACATGTGATTCCACATACTCACTGGGACCGGGAATGGTATTTCACCACCTCCCGCTCCCGTATCTACTTAATGAAAAGCGTAATGGACATTTTAGACACCCTTGAAACAGATGACAGGTTCCATTACTTCATGCTCGATGCTCAGGCATCCTTATTGGATGATTACTTGAAATGGCGTCCTGAGGATGAGAGTCGAATCAAAAAGCTCGTCACAGCCAAACGTCTCATCATCGGCCCATGGTATACCCAAACCGACCAGCTCGTCATTTCAGGTGAATCGATTGTACGGAACCTGCAATACGGGATTGAACGCTGTCAGCAGTTCGGTCATGTGATGAAAGTCGGCTATGTCCCTGATTCCTTCGGTCAATCCGCGCAAATGCCTCAAATTTACCGCGGATTCGGCATTGTGGATACAGCTTTTTGGCGCGGCGTTTCAGACCATATGACGAATCACACTGAATTCAATTGGCAAGGTGCTGACGGTAGTGAAGTCTTTGCGGTAAACCTGCCATTTGGCTACTACTACGGTGGAAATATTCCTGAAAAGGATGAGGACTTACAAGCCTTTTTATCTGAAAAAATCGGTGCGCTGCAAGCAAAGGCAACCACAAAGAATGTCTATTTCCCAAATGGCTTTGATCAGGCACCGATCCGCAAAAACCTGCCTGACTTATTAGAAAAAGCCAATGAACTTGACGAGCACCACTATCAAATCAGCAGTTTAGAAGATTACATTGCAGCAGTGAAAAAAGAGCGAACGTCTTTTGAAACTTTAGAAGGAGAGCTCATTCATGCGAAGCATATGCGGATTCACAAATCTATTTTTTCAACACGAGCTGATTTAAAAATCTTAAACAATCAAATTGAAAACTATCTCGTCAATGTGGTGGAGCCTATCCTCACGATCAGCTATTCACTCGGACACGACTATCCGCATGATACGGTTCGTGATATTTGGTACCTCATGTTTGAAAATGCAGCGCATGACAGCATTGGCGGATGTAATAGTGATACGACGAATCAAGATGTCTTCTTCCGCTACAAACAGGCAAAGGAAATCGCCGAGAATCTTGTGGACTTACACATGCGTCTCATCGCTATTCGACTGCAAACTGAGCAAGACATCACACTTACGTTATTTAATACATTGCCTTCAAAGCGTTCTGAAGTCATTGAAGTCGAAACCTTTATCACGGAACGTCCATTTACGCTAAAAGATGCGCATGGGAGAACGCTTCAGTACACAGTGAAAAACAAAACCGATGTCACAGATTATGTGCTGGCACAGCAAATTTCTCTTAACCCAAGTAAAGAAGTGTACATGCCAAAACAAGTATGGAAAGCCGTTTTACTGATCGAAGCCACCAGCTTACCATCCGTTGGTTATACACAAGTCAGCATGGTTTTCGATGAATCAAGCGAATCTGCATGGGAACAAACAGAAGGACGCGCGATTGAAAATACGTATTACCGCATTACGGCAAATGACAACGGATCACTGGAGATCACAGATAAACAAACAGGCCGGACATTCTCTGAGCAAATGATCTTTGAAGACAATGGAGACGACGGGGATTCCTACAATTATTCACCACCGCGTGAGGATCTGTATGTGTCATCCAAGGATCTTTCTTCGGCAGACATCAAAGTGTCTAAAAGCGGCTTGCAAGAAGAGCTCACCGTCCAGCTTACTCTTACTGTCCCTTATGACTTAGAAGAGCGCTCTCAGCAATCAGTCACGACTTCACTCCCAATCACAGCGAAGATAGCATTAAACAAAGATGAGCCTGTCATCCGTTTTCATGTCGATGTCGACAATCATGCGTTAGACCATCGTCTGCGTGTCCTCTTTGATACAGGCATCGCATCAAAGGTATCACTGAGCGATCAGCAGTTTGGAACCATCGAACGCCCAACAGAGCTCACGCAAGAACTTGAATGGTGGAGCAATGAACATTGGGAAGAAAAACCGATCACCATTGAACCGATGCAATCCTTTACTGCACTTCGTGATGAAGCATACGGTGTCGCTCTGTTGACGGACTGCGTGAGAGAATATCAGATCACAGGAGAAGGCTACACAACGATTGCGTATACGCTTTTCCGTTGTTTCGGAAAAATGGGGAAAGAAAATCTTCTTTACCGTCCAGGACGCGCATCTGGCGAAAAAATTGTTGAGACACCTGACGCTCAGCTACAAGGTGCACTGTCGTTCTCATTTGGCATGCACTATAGCAAGGATGCTGTCAGCGAGGGGCACTTAGCGCAGCTTGCCAAGCGGTATACAACCCCAGTTCAATGCTACGAACGGGCAGACTTTTTAAACGGTCGTTTAATTTTCTCTTTCCGAGATGAAAAAGAAGACTTACAATCTACTTATAGCCTGCTTGACATTGAGACAGACGGAGCCATTCTAAGCGCTCTGAAAAAAGAAGAGCATGGAACAGGCATTGTCATCCGTCTCTTCAATCCATATTTAACGCGTCAAACAGCCGCTTCAATCAATAGTTCATCTCTACAACACGGAGAAACAGCGAATTTAGGCGAAACACCTGAAGGACATATACTCAAAGCACAACATGGATCATTACACATTGAACCGCTCACACCTTGTCAGGTACAAACCTACATTGTAAAGAAAAAATGAACATGTAGGGGCGGGATCCATTTGGATTCCGCCCCTCTTTAATGGAGGGCATTGATCATGCGAATTGGAGGCATTGAAGCAGGCGGAACAAAATTTGTCTGCGGCTACGGAACAACAAATGGAACGATTGAACACATGACTTCCTTTGCAACAGGAAACCCAATTGAAACATGCCGGCAAGTGATCGATTACTTTACAAAGCATCCTGTCGATGCCATTGGCATTGGAGCATTCGGGCCTGTCGATGTAAAAGAACAAAGTCCAAGCTATGGGACGATTTTAGAGACACCCAAAACAGCCTGGCGCCAATTCCCTTTACTTTCTACTTTAAAACAAGCCCTTGGGCTCCCGATGAAGCTTGATACCGATGTGAACTGTGCAGCACTCGGAGAAGCCCGCTTTTCAGTTGAAGCAGAAAAACCGGCATCTTTGGTCTATATCACTGTTGGAACTGGAATAGGCGGCGGTGCCTATATTGAACACCGCCTCATTCACGGGTTGCTGCATCCAGAAATGGGTCATATCACAGTGCAGCGGCACCCTCATGATTCCTTTGGTGGCTGCTGCCCTATACATCATGATTGTTTAGAGGGGCTGGCATCTGGACCTGCCATAGAAGGACGCTATCATACACTGGCACCCATGCTGCCAGAGGATCATCCTGCCTGGTCACTTCATGCCTACTATCTCGGGCAGATGACCGCCAATTTATTACTCACCCTTTCGCCAGAGCGCATCATTCTCGGCGGAGGTGTGATGAAACAGCCCGCTATGCTGCCGCTCATTCTTGATGAAACAGAAAAACGGCTTCATGGGTATTTGCAACTGCCAAAGCCTTTAAATGAAATTATCACCAAGCCATCCTTTGATGGATTATCAGGTTTAATGGGCGCTATCGCTCTTGGTAATGATGCCTTACAGGCGCAAGGAGCCGCGCAATGATGATGACGGCAGATCCTCGAACCTATCAGCTGATTCAGCGGCTATTTGAAACGAAGGGGTTCGTGAAGCTGGAGGAGCTTACTGCCTCTTTTCGCTTATCTGACCGCTCCATCCGCAATTTAATTAAAGAAGCAAATGAGCAGTTAAAGGAAGCTGGAGCCAAGATTAAAACGATCCGCGGAAAGGGATACACCCTATTAACGAGTGATCAAGACGCCTTCCTGCTTTGGCTTCATCAACAAAAGCTTCCTGCCCGCTCTCTCGTCCCCGTCATGCCAGAAGAGCGTGTACGATTTATGATGAGAAAGCTATTGCTTCAACCGGATTACTTAAAAATTGACCAGCTGGCTGAAGAACTGTTTATCAGCCGCATGACGGTCAGCAGTGATTTGAAAAAAGGACGAGAGCTGTTAGCCCGTTACGGTATGACCCTTGTGTCAAAGCCTGGATTTGGCTTGAAAATTGAGGGAGACGAGTTGCAAAAAAGAACATGCTATGCAGACTTACTCCTTGAAGAAGAGCCCGCACTTTCTCATATCACCGAGCGGGAGCAGCTCCATTTTCCCGATATTTCTCTTGAAACCATTCGATCTATTGTCCTGACGAACCTGCATCAAGAGTCATTGCTCATTAAAGACATTGCTTTAAAGAACTTAGTCATTCACTTAGCAATTGCGATTCAGCAAACACGAAAAAACCAGCGAATATCGGCGAGTACCACTCGTACACAACGATCACCCGTCTTGATGAGAATTGCCCAAAAGATCATACAGCAGGTGAGTGACACCTTTCATGTCACCTTATCAGAGGATGAAACAGATTACTTAGTCATGCATCTATTGGCAAATCAAACGTGGAAAGAAACCGCCCAGCATCAGACGACAGTGGAAGTTCAGCAGGCGGTTGCGGTCTTTCTACAGCACATTGAGAAAATGAGCGGACATCGATTTGCTGATGACAACATCCTGCAGCAAGACTTGATGCTTCATATGAAGCCATTATTAAATCGAATCCAATATGGCGTATCCTTACAAAATCCGCTTTTGCATGAGATCAAAGCGTCCTATCCATACCCGTTTGATTTGGCTGTCAGCGGGCTGAATGCCTTACAGCTGGTGCGGACGCCAAATGAAGATGAGGCAGCATATGTTGCCCTGCATATCGCCGCTTCATTTGAAAGAAGTCAGCTCGATACCTCGCAAAAAAAGAAAGCCATTATCGTGTGCGGGTCTGGATTAGGGACGGCAAGACTACTTGAAATTAAATTAAAGGCAGCCTTTCAGCACGAGCTGGACATCGTCGAGCTTTATTCCTATCAGGATTATCTCATGAGCACCACCCTGCCCTGTGATGTCATCATTACAACCGTCCCACTCGCATCAAAGGGAAAACCAGTGATACAGGTCAGCGCCTTTTTTGAACATCATGATGTACAGCGGGTGAATGAAGTCATTCATTTATTAAATGGACACGGGACTCCCTCGAAAGAACTGATGGCGTTTTTTCAAGAACGATTGACCTTATTGAACGCTGACCTATCCAGTAAGGACGAGGTATTAGACACACTATGCAGCCGTTTAGAAACGTATCAGCTAGTATCGTCATCTTTTCGGTCCTCGGTGCTTGAGCGGGAGCAAATGTCGTCTACCTATCTTGGAAGAGGAATTGCCATGCCGCACCCGCTCATCACAAATGAAGGCACATCCTGCGTAGCCATCGCACACTTAAAACAGCCAATTGACTGGCAAGGAGACCAAGTATCACTTGTCTTTTTATTAGCCATTCATAAAGATGACGCAGCCTGCATGAATCAATTCTTTGAACAGGCCGTCGATTTACTGGACAATCCAAACCGCATTCACTCCCTGAATCAATCGAAAACATATGATGAGCTGATGGATGCGTTGTTTCAATAAGATCAAACAAAAGGCCGCCCAGCTATTGATGAGGCGGCCTTCGTGTGATTGAGAATCATCAATCGTATATGACATTTTTTCCTTCTTCACTTAATTTCTTTAAAGAGCTCAGCATATGATCGATTTCTTCATCGGAATGTCTTTCCCATGAACCTAATTCTGCGACGATTTTCAAAGGGGATTTCGACCGATAAGAACGTGTGGGGTTACCCGGAAATTTTTTGTCAGTCAAATTCGGATCATTTTCAAACTCGCCTAATGGTTCTACAAGATAAATTCTCTCTTTCGCATCAGATCTTGCTAATTCAGCACCCCATTTGGCTGCGTTTAATGTTCCGGTGAAATAGATATGGTTTGATTTTTGATCTTGATAATTCGATAAATACTGCGGTTCAAGCAGATCTCCAATCTTCAATTCCGCTTTCGTCCCATGAAAAAACGGGCCAGGATCTAAAACTTGTTGCTTGTCATTCATATAGCCGCACCCCTTATCGTTTTTGACTTGCGTATAACAGTATACGGCCTGATCTGGGCGGAAAACAGTCTATAAATGAGATTACATTCGGGGTATAATGATAGTAGAGAGTAAGAAGTGATTTGTAAACTCCAGCAAGTTGAAAAATTAGCAAGAATACATACAAAGCAGTCTTCTTGAAAGAGATAAAAAGCTGTTAAAGGCCATAAAGAGAAACTCAAGAAACTAAAAAATTAATTGCGGCAACGGAGCAGAAGGAAAAAGAAGGACAAAAAAATGTTGGTGGCAGTTTTGGAAATAGCGTATTGATGCTAGGAAGGAGATCTAATCAGGATTGAAGAAAATGAGGATAAATTAGCCAATGAGACGTTTAAGGTCTTGGCATGTTGGCATCAAGAATTATATAATTAACTAAATTTCACTTTGGAGGTGCTTTTTGTATGTCTATTCAAGTGGATGATGATGATGTTTTAGAGATGTGTAATATATATGCTCAAGAAACTCATCACAGAGAAGCATTGATTCTAGGAAACAGGAAGGGTCTATTGGAATTAAAAAATGCGATAGATCAGGCTTTAAAAACTGGTAGTGCTGTTGCAAATTTATATCCATCTGATTTTGAAGGATATGAAACTTGTATTGCTCTAGTGGATGATGAAAAGCAGTTTAAGAAATTGATTACTCCTTATGTAGAGGAATATACACAAGATGATGATGCGATTGATCCAATTGATATTATTAAAGAGTACGATTCCAAAAAAGAAAAACCCTTATAATAGGGTCAGGCTGTCGAGAAAATCTCGACAGCTTTATTTTTCCCCTTAAAGTTTCCATTCCCCCGTTTTATAATAGAGAAAAGCATACTAAAGGAAGTTGTTTTTCTCATGTTCCACACTAGAAATTCTTCTCAGCACGAAGCCGAATTTGTATTGCTAGATCAACTGGTCGAAGAGGATCACCTGCTTCGTAAAATTGATCAGTACATTGACTTTTCATTTATC